>BNJU01002133.1_pt1 | contig 91435 bp, 116 predicted proteins | sample 8539281 | NCBI WGS metagenome assembly BNJU01 (sample SAMD00202456, study PRJDB9452) | human saliva metagenome | isolation source: human saliva | place: Japan
CGCTCTGCCCGCCTCCCCGGTAAATGTTAGAATGAGAAAAAAATACAGACCAGTTATATTGAAAGGAGTCCCTATGGCCAACGAGGAGCAGAGAAACTGAATCCGGGTGAAGAAAAGAAACCGGGCAATGTGGTTCTCTCATATTATCCCCTTTCTCCTCATCAATCTCCTGATCTTTTTTTCTTGGTGACCCTGCGTCCCAAGTTTAAGCTTCATATTGAGGAGTCTTCCGATTTTCGCACGGCGGAAATCCAGTGGAGATGCACCCGCGCCTGCCGCTCGCCGCATTTGAGGTCAAGCTGGATGATACACCGCTGAATCTTGAGAACCTCGGCGGTGGCCACTATAAGGCTTCGGTCGATAAAAACGGAACTCTGAAGTCACGGTTCGCTACATCAACGGCATGCACCGCACCCAGTACGAGCACATAGGCTCCGTGGATGACCAGCCGCCGTTGATTTTCGGGCGATGAGCCTCGACGGCAATATGTTAACCGTGAGTTTTTGACGATCCGCAGTCCGGCATTAACTACGACTCCATCTATGCCATGGATGCCGATGAGGAGCGTGTTCTTCCGAGCAGCATCGATGAGAGCGAGAACAAAGCCGTATTTCAGGTTTTGACCTCGCGCCTGGAAGTCCATATATCCGATCAGCTGGGCCACGAGGCGGTTGCGAACTTCACCGAGCTCGATGCGATGGGGAACGGCGGCGACAACAGCCACGAGTACCACACCTACGGCACGGATGATAAGACCAAGGAAACCACTGCCGAGGAAGAGAGTTCCGCAGAAAAGAACAGCGGTAAAAGCAGTAAAACGCAGAAAAAGACGAGCAGCGCGTCAACAACCGCTGCCGCAAGTTCCAAGGCAAAGGAGACTTCCGCAGCCGCTAAGACTACGGCCGCAAGCTCTAAGGCAAAGGAGACTTCCGCGGCCGCTAAGACCACGGCCGCCAGTTCCAAGGCTAAGGAGACTTCCGCGGCCGCTAAGACCACGGCCGCAAGCTCCAAGGCTAAGGAGACTTCCGCGGCAAGTAAGACCACGGCAGCCGATTCCAAGGCTAAGGAGACTTCCGCTGCCGCCAAGACCACGGCAGCAAGCTCCAAGGCAAAGGAAACTTCCGCGGCAAAGACGAGCAGTAAGGCGAACGCAGTGAATAACAGCGGTGCACCCGCGCCCGGCGAGACCATTTCCGGCGGAAAAAGCGGGCCCTCCGCAACACGCGAGAGCAAAAAGAGCGGATCTACCGCAGCCATTCAGACGGTAGAGCCTCTGAATCCTTGAATATACACAGGTTTTTTTCGATAACAAAAGCTCGAACCGAACGGATTCGAGCTTTTTTTGATTTCCGCTTTGCGCTACGGGAAAGCAAAAATTCAGAAAATTCCCTGCCACAGATTGCCGAGCGCGCTCAGCAAGAGGTTATTCCGATAAAGGAAATACACCCAGGGGCTTGCCTCTACCTGCTCCAGCATGCCGCTGCCGATCGGCGTATACTGAAAGAGATTCAGGATGAGGAAGCTGAGCCAGAGGAAAAAGAGCCCCTCCGCCAAGCCCAGTGCGGCTCCCTGCACTTGATTCATGCCGTGAATCACGGGGAGTGCGGTAAACAAATTCAAAAAAACGGAATACACAGTAGAGCAACATGCGAAACAGAAGGAAAAGCAAGGTGAAGCCGAGGTAATTCAGGAGCGTTCGCCCCAAAAAATCCGCGGCATACTGCTGAAACTCTGTCGCGCCGACTGCCTGCCAGACTTCCGTCGTGTTATTTTTTTGCGGAGTCCCTGTTTAAAAATTATCCGGTATGGGCAGATTTTTCAATGACGCGGTCCTGTCCCGCGCTGTCTGCGGTCTGGCGATCCGTCACTGTGTCCAAGCCTCATCTTTTTCGGTAATATACCGCTCGGCAGCCGCCTGCATCCCCGTGTTTTTTGCCAAAAAACCCGCCGTACTCGGGAGCGCAACCCGCGCAAACAGCGTCGTGAGAATCAGGGCAAGGGCGCTCACCGTGAGACGCAGAAAGCCTCTCCGGTGACCGTCCAGTGTCATTCCGAGCAAAAACAGAGCGATTAAGAGCGTGAACCAATTCCGGTCGAGCCAGGCTGTGACTTGTACCGCCATCAGCCTAAGAAACTCTTCTTTCAGGATTAAGAGACCGTCCTTATTATAGCGCTTCGAGAAGAGTCCGCTGAGTCTTCTTCCGAGCGGCGGTCTCTCCGCGTGATCTGCCGCCTCTTCGATTAAAATTTCCGCATTCTTTCGCGTGAGGCTCACACCGTCTTCCTGTAACAATTCAATTCTCTCATAGAGCGCATTCATGCTCTTTCCGGTCATGACACAGTCTCATGTTCCGCGCATATGCGGCGGCGTAATTCGCGAAGGCATCCTTCGTCAGGAGTTCATTCTCCTTGGCCCGCCTCCTCTCGGCATCGAGTTTCGCCCTGTCCTCCGCACGCGGCACCGCTTTGCTGCGCGGGGCGCTGTGCCTCCGCTTCCGCGCGCGCCGCCGAGACTGTCTCCGGTCTGCGGACAATGATTTCTTCGCCACGCGGTTCAAAAAGTTCTTCCGCGCGCCGTGCCTCTTCTTCCTTTCGCCGTGCTTCCTCTTCTTTCGGCCGCAGCTTGCTTCCGCCGCAGCGGCCGCGGCCTCCGCAGCCTTCCGCGCATTCTCGGCGGCTTCGCGCTCGGCAAGGCGTCCGCCTCTTCTTCCGCGCGTCTTGCCTCTTCCTCCGCGCGTTTCGCCTCTTCTTCTTTGCGGCGCGCTCCTTCGCTTCGAGCGCGGTCTTAACCGCCTCTTCCCGTAGGCGTGCCTCCGCTCACGGAACTTTGCCTCCGCGGCAAAGTAGGCTTTTACATCCTCCCGCTTATCCGCGGTGTGAAAACCGTCTCGACCTCCGGATGCGAAGCCCGAAGTCTGGTGAGCTGCAGCGGATTGTCAATGAGAAGGACGGTGCGCATACCGCCGTCGGCCGCGATGAGCTGAATCAGCTCGCTGAGGCTCACATCGCTTAAATCGCCCGCTTCTTCAATGATGAGGTCGCGTCCCGCGGTCTTCTCCGCCGAATTTCGGACACCGTAGACATTGAGTCGCTCTGCCTTTTACCTTGGCAGCCGGGCGCTTAAAACCGGTTACAGCCTGCGCCTCCTTGAGGCGCTCCACCGCAGACTGTAAGCCCTCTCGGGCGTTCTGCCTTCAATCAAGGCATTGAAGGAGCCCGTGTACGAAGCAATTTCGGCTGTCTCGGCACTTCCCGTCTTGCCTCCGCGCTCTTCGACAAGCTCACCCTCTTCCGCAGACTGTTTTTTTCCGCAACGGCTGTTTCTGCAGGCTGCTTTCTGCAGCGACGGCTTCTGCCTGAGACTGCTTTTTTCCGCAGCGGCCGTTTCTGCGGGTCCTTGTCCGCGGCGACGACTTCTTCCCGAGACTGCTTTTTCCGCAGCGGCTGTTTCTGCAGTGGCTGCTTTCCGCAGTGGCTGTTTCGCAGGCTGCTTTTTCCGCGGTGACCGCTTCTTCCCGAGGCTGCTTTTTCCGCAGTGGCAACTGTTTCCACGGGCTTCGTTTGCCTGCTTTTTTTCTTCCGTCGCCGCAGCACTCACAGCTTCCGGGCTTTCCTTTGCCGTCTCTTCGATCTCGGGCTTTTTTTCCGCCTCGATGACACTCTTTTTAATCTGTTCGGCTTCTTTGTCCTGCTCAATCCGACGGAGCGCCGCTTCGCGCGCGAGCTGCTCTTCTCTCCTGGGCCGGGAGTTTCGGCAGCACCTTGGTCTCGTCGAGTTTTGCCCTGCGCTGCCGAATGGCCTCTTCGGTCTCGGCCGCGCGTGCTTCGGCGCGCAGTTTTGCCGCCTCGCCTCTTCCCTCATAGCGCAGGCGATCCACCATGAGCTGTTCCGTTCCCTGGGAACTCGAGGTCTCGCTGCGCTCTCCGCTAGAGACCACATAGTCCCGCGAGAGGCGGGCGCTTTCCACGGTAGCGCTGCTCACGCTGCGCGCATCCTCCTCCGCGGATGGGAGCGCACTCTCCCGAAGCTCTGCCGCTGTCCGCGCAACGGCTTTTGTACGGTCTCGGTGCTTACCGGCGTCGCTGCGGCTTTTGGCTCTTACACCGTTCCGCTTCTCCTCTTCCAAACGACGAAGGTGCGCATCGATCTCCGCATCGATATCATTCTGTGCGGGTGCTTCCTGCGGCTTGGCCGCTTCGGTCCAGGAGGGATTCCCGTCGAGCCGCCGCCGGTGTTTGGAACGTCGGGACATTGCGATAGCGCTTTTCGCTCGGCGCAGCATACCGAAGCGGCGCCTGATCATAACTCTTCCGGCTGTGCAAATGCCGCAGGCTGTGTAAACTCTGCAGGCTGCGCAAACGCTGTCGGCTGCGGCTGCGGTATCGGTGCCGCGTACTGTTCCGCAAGCGCGGGCGCCGGCTCCATTCCGTACGGCTCTGCTGCGGTCTGATACGGCAACTGCGTACCGTACTCTGTCGCCATCATGGGTTGCTGCGCATAGGGTGTCGTGAGCGGTGCCGGTTCGCGCACCGCATTCTGACGCGGCGCGGTGGGCTGATAGTAAATTTCGCCCCGCAGAATGCTCTGCTGATATTCGCTGAGCGGCCCCTTCTCCCTCGGCCTTTAGGCGCAGGGCCTTTTGCACCCACTCGCCGGTGCCGAAAAGTATGGTAATGCGGTCGCAGCGTCCAGGCAGGCTTCCCGCATGCCGGCTCTGTGGTAGAGTTCCGCGAGTTCGTACATCCACTCATCGGAGAGTTCCTCGCTCACATACTCCTCAAGCGGCGGCAACAGCTGCTGCGGGCTGCGCGCCCTTCGCTTTGAGGATCAGATAGCGAAGCAGCTTTTGGCGCGTATCCTGCGGCGCAAGTCTCTGAAAACTCCTCAAAGCACCCTCCGCCTCATCTATGCTGTTTACCTTCAGAGCGAGCTGCGTCAGCTTAAAGAGCAGCCCTCTTCCCATCGGGGTACGTCTCGACCGCCAGAAGCAGAATATCCTTTGCCTCCGCGTACTTCCCTGACCTTTTCATAAATCTCGGAGACCTGCGTCAGGAGACTTACATTTGACACGCGCCTCCAGTCAATTTTTATCGGCGATCTTCACCGCCGTCTGATAGTCGCCAAGCCCCGCCTGCTTTTCGCATCTGCTCTACTTTTTACGTTCAGTTCGTGCTTGTCCATCCGCTTCCTTTCCGTCTCTAGAGCTCCGTTCTTCTTCCAAGGCACGCAAGAGCGTGACCTCATCGATATATTCCAAATCGCCGCCCACCGGCACGCCGCTCGCAATTCTGGAGACCTTAATGCCGGTCGGTTTGACCAGCTTTGCAATGTACATCGCTGTGGTCTCACCCTCCAGACTCGGATTGGTCGCGATGATGACCTCTTCCACATCGCTCTCCAGACGGCGCATCAGCTCTTTTCAGCTTGATGTTCGAGGGCCCGATGCCGAGCATCGGGGAAATGGCACCGTGCAACACATGGTAGACGCCTTCGTATTTTCCTGTTTTTCTCATAAGCGGCGAGATCTCTCGTGTTCTCGACCACCATAATCTGTCTCGTGATTTCGCTTGGTACTCTTACAGATGGGGCACAGATCCTCATCGGTCAGCGTAAAACATTCCTTGCAATAGCGCATATTCTGCCGTGCGTTGCGGATGGCGTCGGTCAAAGACTCGACGCGCTCCGGCGGCATGTTGATAATATGAACGCAAGAGCTGCGCGGACTTTTCTTCCGACGCCCGGCAGCGCGGACAGCTCTTCCATGAGCCTTTGTGATTTGTTTGCCGTAGTAGTCCATTGAAAGCCTTATTTTTTTAGAAGGGAGGCCGCCGGTCAGCTTGCCCATCATCTGCTGGTTTTTCGGTCTCCGCCATGCGAAGCGCCCTCATTGACCGCAGCCTTGATGAGATCCTCCAGCATCTCAACATCGTCCGGATCCACCGCATCCTTGTCCAGCGTAATCTTGCTGACCTCTCTGCCGCCGACCACCGTGACGCGCACCGCGCCGCCGCCGGCCGTCGCCTCGAATTCCTTGCTCTCGAAGGCTTTTCGCCTGCTCCTCCATCTGCTTCTGCATCTTCTGGAGCTGCTTCATCATGTTATTTGCGTTGCCGGGCATACCGTTAAATCTTGCCATCTCTCTTCTCCTCTTCTCTCTGGTTTTGCGCCGCAGCGCTTAGCTTTCCCGCTCAATCGGGAAGTGAATTTGTTCCCGTAACTCTTCATCCGTAATGCGATAGTCTCGCGCCGCCGTTCCGCCCCGCACATACTTGGTGCCGAGCGAAAACGTCCGCCCGTAACGTGCGGTCAGGCAGTCCTCCAAGGCCTTGAGCCCGCCGCTCTGAAAGCTCTTTTCGGTAATTTCATCCGGACAGCAGAGGGTCAGCCTTCCGCCCTCTTCCGCAGCAAGTTCGCAGCGATGTAACATGAGGGTCGTAAATGCCGCCGAGACTTCTGCGATGCTGCCGAGCTCTCCGCGGATTTTCATAAAGTCCTCGTAGGCGCGCGCGGCAGGGCAACTTCCTGAACAACCGTCCCCGCCGCCTCGGAACTCGGTCTGCCGCTCGGCTTCCGCCGTCGCCGCGACCGTCTGCACCACACCCTCGTTTTTCCGAGTTCCTGAATCCGCTTCTCCAGGCGCGCAATGCGGCTGAGAAGCGCATCGCCGTCCGTATCCATCTCCGGCTCCGAGAGCCGAATCAGCGAGAGCTCCGTGAGCGTTCGCTTGTCCGAGGCATAGCGGAGTTGCTGGGCCAGTTCCGATTGCACACGAATCGCGCGAAGCAGCACCGCCTTGTTCGCCTGTTCGGCATCCTCCCGAGCTGCTTTCAGGCGCTCCCCGGCACAGTCCACCAAACCGTCCGCAGGCTCCGCGGTCTTTAAGACCAGCAGGTTTCTGAGATACCAGAGGAAATCCGCATTGAACTGCCCTGAGCTCACGCCCTTCCAAAAAGGCGCGGTTCAGAATTTCAGCGCTTCCCTGGCCCGGCCGCGCAGCAGCGCGCGAAACAGCCCGGAAAAAGACCGAGACATCCACGGCGCCGAGTATGTTCAGCACCGCCTCGTAGCGTATCTCTCCGTCCGGACAAAAAGGCCACGCACTCATCGAGCAGGCTCAGCGCGTCTCGTATGGCGCCGTCCGCCTGCGTCGCAATGTAGCGCAGGGCTTCTCTTCCGCCTGTATCCCTCGGCCGTCGCGAGTTCCCGCAGGCGCTCCGTATCGGTGTCCGCCGTAATACGGCGGAAATCGTAGCGCTGGCAGCGGGACAGGACGGTGACGGGTATTTTACCTGCTCCGTTGTCGCCAAAATGAAAATCACATAGGGCGGCGGTTCTTCCAGGGTCTTGGCGAGCGCGTTGAAAGCGCCGCTCGAGAGCATGTGCACCCTCGTCGATGATAAAGACCCGGTATTTCCCCGCAGTCGGCGGGTACTGCACCTGCTCCTTAATGTCGCGGATGTTATCGACGCCGTTATTCGATGCCGCATCGATCTCCTGCACGTTCATGGAGCCTCCGAGAGTATGGCCCGACAGGATGCGCAGACACCGCAGGGGTTGCCCCTGCCCGGCTGCTCACAGTTCACGGCGCGCGCCATAATCTTTTGCGACACTCGTCTTACCCTGTACCCCCTGGTGCCGCAGAAGAGGTAGGCATGACCCACGCGCCCGCTCTCGACCTGGTTGCGGAGCGCCGTGCAGACGGCATCCCTGTCCCTTTACCTCATCGAAGTTTTTGGGGTCTCCATTTGCGATAGAGTGCGACATACGCCATCTCAGCGGTCTCCGAACGAGAGGCCAAGGAGCCGCGCCTCTTCGACAATCGAAGAATTCGGATCCACCACCTTTAACTTGCCGGCCGACTCTTCGAGCGGAATGCTCGTAATCTCATTGTTCCGGATTACGACCATCTGTCCGAACTTGCCGTCGTAAATCAGCTTTGCCGCGCGCGCGCCGAGACGCGTTGACAGCACACGGTCATAGGGGTTCGGCGCACCGCCGCGCTGGGTGTGTCCCGGCACGGTCACGCGCACTTCCCTGCCCGGTGAGCGCCTCGATTTCCGCGCCGATCCTCATAGGCAACCGAGGGATAGCGCCGCGCCGCAAGCTTGGTTTTTCTCTCCTTCTTGCTGAGCGCCGCGGTCTCCTTGGAGATTGCGCCCTCCGCAACCACGATAATCGAAAAACGACTGCCCGCTTTCTGTCTCTTCTGAAGCGCCTCAATCACGGCGTGAATGTCATAGGGAATTTCCGGAATCAGGATGATATCCGCGCCGCCCGCGATTCCCGCATAGAGCGTGAGCCAACCCACCTTGTGTCCCATGACCTCGACAATGAAGACTCTGCCATGCGATGCCGCCGTCGTGAATGCAGTCAATCGCATTGAAGCAATCTCACGGCACTCTGGAACCCGAAGGTCTCATCCGTGCCGTAGAGATCGTTGTCTATGGTCTTCGGCAGGGAGATAATGTTAAGTCCCTCCTGGCGCAGCAGGTTTGCCGTCTTCTGGCTTCCGTTTCCGCCGAGCACGCAGAGGCAGTCAAGCCCCAGCTTCCGGTAGGTCGCCTTCATGAGTTCCACCTTATTGTTTCCGTTTTCATCCGGCACCGTCATCTGCTTGAACGGCTGCCGGCTGGTGCCGAGCAGGGTGCCGCCCCGCGTGAGTATGCCCGAAAAATCACTCTTTAACAGCAGACGGTAGTCCCTCATACATAAGGCCGCGGTAACCGTCCCGAAAGCCGACAATGTCAACGCTCTCGTACAGATTGTAGAGCGCCTTCGCAATGCCGCGCATGGTCGCATTCAGCGCCTGGCAATCGCCGCCGCTGGTCAGCATACCGACGCGAATTCGGCCGCCCTTTTTCTCTGTTTTTGCCTTTCTCCGACTTCTCTCTCTAACTTTTTCTTTTTCTGCCATATCCGACTCTTCTTACCGCTTGCGTATGCACTTCAAAAACGCCGCATACTTGTCAAAAGTATACGACAGATTCGGCCATATCACAAGGAAGCCCAAAACAAAAAAAGACGGCTCTGCCGTCTCTCTCTGTCAAATCAAAAACAAGCCGCACATCCCGCTTTGAACGGGAGCCATGAACGTTACCGCGGCAGCCAGCTCGGCGACGGCGATCCCGCATCGCCCGTACGCATTTGCTTAGTGCTGCTGCATTCCTGCCCTGACACGGTTCACAAAGGCACGCCGCGCAGGGGCCCTCGCGTCTACGCCGCTTATCGCGGGCTGCTTCACAGCTCTGCACGCCCGAGGCGGGATATCACCCCTGCTATGGCGGACTGCAGGTGCAGGGAACCGCCGTCTCCCCGGCTGTGCGGACTTTCAGTATACGAGAGCCACCTGTGCTTTGTCAAGCGGACAGCGCCCGCTTCCGCGCTTCAAAAGTACTCGGTCTCGCGGCAAAACAAAGCCTGATAGAGCAGAAAAACCATGAAAAAAAGTTCTCCGTTCAAAAGTTCCGCATAGGCGTAGGGCGGCACAGCTCCCTGTAATATCGCCTCTTTTCCGAATACACAGAACAGCGCAATCAGCGCGAGCTTCAGCGTGAGCGAAGGTCTTCTTCTGCCCGAGCCGGAACATGGCACAGAGGCTCATGAGCAACAAAAGCCCGTTCAACAGGGCGTTATGTGTCGCAAAACTGCGCGCTGCCGCTCACATACTGGACGGCACACTCAAGCAGCAAAAAGAAGCTGATAGAAGCTCGCATAGCCGACAAAGATACGCTGAAAAACACTGCCCGCCCTGCTCCATGAGACCTCCCTTTACCGGATAATACACTTTTTCTCCCGAATTAAGTATAGTATAGTTCCGGGAGTTTTGCAATCTTTTTCTGCGGTGTTTTTGTAGTTTTAGGCTTATATTGTCTGGGAATTCAGTCTTCTTACCCGTTTTTTTCCGTTCCTTCCGCGCTCTCTGTCTGTGCGGCGCGTTTTTTTCTCCCGCAATGTGCGAAAAAAATCCCGCATGAGATCCGCACACGTTTCACCGAGCAGACCGGCTTCCACAGCGGCCTGATGATTAAAGCGCGGCTCGTTGAGTAAATTCAGCACCGAACCCGCACAGCCCGCCTTGGGATTCGAGGCCCCTGTAGACCACCCGCGGAATGCGCGCCTGCACAATGGCCCCTGCACACATGGGGCAGGGCTCCAAGGTCACGTAGAGCGTGCAGTCCCTCGCCGCCAGTCCCCCTGCCTTTTTGCAAGCCTTTGCGGAGAGCAAAGAGCTCCGCGTGCGCAAGTGTCTGCTTATCCGTCATGCGGCGGTTATAGCCCCGTGCGATGATTTTCCCCTCGCGCGCAATCACACAGCCGATCGGCGTCTCGCCGAGTGCCTCCGCTTTTCCGGCCTCCCGAATTGCGGCCCGCATCAACTGTTCATCCGTCATTTCGCTTCCTGCTCTCCTTATGTTAGATTAGACGCAACGCGGCTCAAAACCCGCGTTGCAACCGGAAGGTTTATTTTAACACAGCGAGGAAAGCATATGCAGAGAATTCTGGTTTGTGACGATGACCACGAAATCGTCGAGGCAATCAGCATCTCACCTCACCGGCGAGGGCTTTAAAGTTCTTCCCGCCTACGACGGCGCGGAGGCGCTGGAAATTATGGAGGAGACGCCGGTCGACCTCCTGATTGTCGATGTCATGATGCCCGGACTCGACGGCATCCGGACCACCAGACAGGTCCGAGAAAAAAGTTCCATCCCTGATTATTATTCTCTCGGCCAAATCCGAAGACAATGACAAGATTTTTGGGCCTGAATATCGGTGCGGACGACTATCTCACCAAGCCCTTCAATCCCCTGGAACTCGTGGCGCGCGTCAAGAGCCAGCTTCGCCGCTATACGGAGCTCGGCAACGTGGACAGCCGCGACAATCAGCACCTCTACTCGGTCGGCGATCTGGTAATCAACGATGAGACCAAGGAAGTTCAGGTCGGCGGCAATGCCGTCAAACTCACACCGATTGAGTACAATATCCTCCTGCTGCTCGTCAAGAATGCGGGCAAGGTTTTTCGATCGATGAGATCTATGAGAAAAATTTGGAACGAAGAGGCCATCGGCGCGGATAACACCGTTGCCGTCCACATCCGCCACATTCGCGAAAAAGATAGAGATCAATCCGAAGGAGCCGCGTTACTTAAAGGTTGTCTGGGGCGTCGGCTATAAGGTGGAAAAAGAAGCCATGAAATCGGACGCCAAGGCAGAAAGAGTTATGTTCTACAAAAAGGCGGTTCTGCTGATTGTGCATCTTCTGGCGCTCTTTGCCTTCCTGTCCGGCATCTGTCTGCTCTACGGGAGCGCAGCGTTTCGCGAGGGCTTTAGCTGGGTGAATCCCGCGCACTACGAGGACTCGCCCGCCTTTGAGGCCCCTGCTCCGCGATCGGGTACAGCAACTGCTCGGCTATGTCCGCTACCGTGATGTGTTCGAGACCGACGGCGCCTTTGACGCCGACAACGAGGTCTTCTCCTATTCCGACGGCAAACGGCGCCGAGAAGCTTTTTCAGCGTCGCCGATGTCCTGGCTTACGCGAAGGAGCACGGTTACTCCTTTGACAACGACTACCACGTGGTTCATGACGACGCGGCACCCGGCGGCGACGGTCAGACCTATCCCGATTACTTGGAGAGCCTACCGAGAGACCCAGAAAGCGACTGGTCCCCGGCTCCGCCTTTTAAGACCCTAGATACCATGACCCGCGAGGTCATGCAGTGCCTCGGCGACTACTACCGGGGTGTTAAGCTCTTTAACACGGGGAATTCAAATCTCTACTATCTCCTGGAAATCGATGGGCGGAAGAACTATACGAACCGCCCCTGGCTTAAGCGATGCGCAGGCGCGTTCCTTTTGGCGCTATGCGATTTTTCAACTCCGAAAATCCTCTGCCGGACAACAATCTGCCGGAGACGCTGAACAAGATACGCCTCGCTGCTCCCTCGAGGAGGTTTGCGAGCCGAACCGCGGACTCATCACCTGATACTTGCGGTCGATACGAACTATCCCCTGCAGGATGCCTTTTACCAAGGCGTGTTGAACTATGAGCGCCAGCGCGCGCTCTACGGGGTCGGCATGATTTTTCCTCTTTGCGGGCGCAAGCTTTATGCTGCTCACGCTGATTTCCCTCTCTGCTCTCGGGACATAAGCGCAAGGGTGCGGTCGAAATTCAACTGCTTCCCATCGATCGCTACCGCATCGAGAGCAAGGCTTTGCTGCTCGGCGCTCTCTGTGCCCTCTGCATGCTCTTTGCGACCCAGGTTGCGGTGCGCATCCTGCATCTCATGCTGCCCACGGCCTCACTGGTCCTTCTCGGAGAAATTGCTTCACGCGGCCATCATCTACCTCTTTTGTGCTGCTCTTCTGGTTCTCCGCCCTCCGCATGCATAAGGCGAAAATCCTTTTGGCAGAACAGCTTTCTGAGGAGCTCTTTCGAGAGCCCTCGTGCGGCAGTCGAGAACGGTGAGTTTTGTGCAGCGAATGACGGTTTATTACCCTGCTTTTTCTCTTGGTAAATCTCGCGGGCGCGGTGACCGCAAGCTTTTCTCCTGCTGCACGGCAAGTCGCTGAACGCGCGGCTCGAGGCAAGTTTCTAATTCTTTTGCTGGCCATCTTCGATCTCTGGCTCTATCAGCATCTCTATCAGAAACAGAGCGAGAGCGATGAGATTGCGGCCGCAATCGGCCTGCTGGACAGCGAGCCCGATCGGAGCGAGCAGCTCCTGACCCCCGCGCGCTTCCACGGCAAAGAGGCACGGCCTCGCCGCGACCATCAACAACATCAACGCGGGACTGCAGCGCGCCCTGAACGACAGTGTTCGCTCCGAACGCATGAAGGCCGAGCTCATCACGAATGTGTCGCACGACATCAAGACGCCGCTCACTTCGATTATCAACTACATCGACCTGATTCGGAGAGCACATCCTCCGACTTTCGCGGTGCAGAACTATGTCGACATCTTAGAGAAAAAAATCGCAGCACTTAAAGACCCCTGACCGAGGACTCTGGTCGAAGCGAGCAAGGCTTCCACCGGCAATGTGCAGATCGATCCCGTAAAAATCGACTTTGTCGAACTGGTGGAACAGACCAACGGCGAGTTCGAAGAACGCTTCTCAGCGAGCGGGCTCACGCTGATTCCGACCCTCCCCGAAGAGCCGCTCTATATCTTCGCGGACGGTCAACACCTCTGGCGTGTCCTCGAGAATCTCTACAACAACGCCTGCAAGTACGCCGCCAAAAACTCCCGCGTCTACGCGGAAGTCTCCGCGGATGAGGCCTTTGTTAGTTTTACGCTGAAGAATATCTCGGCGAGCGCTTTGAACATAAGCCCCGGAGGAGCTGACCGAGCGCTTTTGTGCGCGGCGACCGCTCCCGAACGACCGAGGGCAGCGGCCTCGGGCCTCGATTGCGAAGTCGCTCACGGAGCTGCAGGGCGGCACGCTGGACATCCAAATCGACGGCGATTACTTCAAGGCGAGCGTGCGCTTTCGCCGCGTCACCGAATAACAGCAGGAAGAAAAACGCGTCCGAATCCCGGACGCGTTTTTTTCTTTGCCTGTTTTCTTGTTTCTTTGCCGGCTCTTTTGCTCACGATACCGCAATCCAATAGGATGCGCCGTCTCTCAGCTCTTCCCGAAGACGCCCCTGCTCTTCCAAGTATTTTTAAGCAGGCGTAAGTCTTAAACCAAATCTGAATGCAGACTTCTCTCCTTCATGGTGAGCGGCCGCCGATAGCGACGGTATGCCATGGACCTGACGTCGCGGAGCAACACCGCTCTCCCTCTGTTCTGACAATTTTTTCCAGCTGGTCGCAGTGCTTCCGGTAATAGCGCTCTGCCTTCCGGACGGCAGCCGCCGGGTTTCGGAAGGGGACGCGTGCCCGGGCACAAAGAGATAGTCCGAAAAGCGATCCGCCGCCTCCCGGAGCGTTCTGAGATAGGCGGACAGCGCATTCGGAAACTCGCCGATATTGCTCACGATGGGCGCAACCTCTTCGAGCACATGGTCTCCGCTGAAAATAAATTTGTGCTCTCGATCGAAGAAGCCGAGTTCCCCTGCGTGTGTCCTGGCAGCGCCGCGACCTCGAGGCAATAGTCGCCGACCGTGCGGCTCTCCCCGGGTGTATGGGCTGTAGGGAAAAGTCCCAGATGTTTTCGATAGCCCTCCACAAAGCCGTCCGCCGCCTCCCAGAAGGCCGCATAGGTCTCCCGGTCATAGGTCTCGAGCCCGACCAGGCGAAAGAGCATGCGCCGTCCTTCATCGCCCATGAGGAGGGTGTTCAGAATGGCGCTTTGATCCATGTCCTCCGGGTTTACAAAGATGCGCGCACCCAAACGTTCGAGTTCCTGCGCCTGCCCGAGGTGATCCTTGTGCCCGTGTGTAATCAGCACATCGAGTTCCGCGGGCGTTAGCTGTAAGGCGGCGAACGCCTCCTGAGAGTCTTTGCCCCGGAAGGGTCCAATCCCGCCGGAAAGCCGCAGTCAATCAGCACGCTGCGCTCTCCGGGTTTTCCGCGCAAAATACCGTAATTCAAATGCCGGACGCCTACCATTTCAGTCTCGGCTTCGACCACGAAGACGCCCGGGAAAAGCTCCTGCGTCATCCGAGCACCAGCTTTGCCGCGCCGTAGATGCCGGCGTCGTTGCCGAGCTCTGCGAGCACCACGCGACCGCGGTTCTGAGAGATCTTCATAGCGGTCGTAATAGACTCTGATTTTTGTCGAGCAGGTAAGCCCCCGCCCGGGACACGCCGCCGCCGATGATAAAGATCTCCGGGTCTATGGTCATAGCGAGCATGTCAACCGTCTCCCCAAGATACTTTGGCGACCGTCTCCATGATTTCATCCGCGAGGGCATCGCCCTCCCGTCCGAGGTCGCAGACATCCTTCGCCGTCAGCTTGTCGCCGAAGGCGCGGAGGCCGCCTCCCGCTCCTTTTCCTTCGAGAGGCGGCGTTTCGCCTCGCGGACAATGCCGGTGGCACTCGCAATCTGCTCGAGGCAGCCCACCGCCCCGCAGTTACAGGGCTCGGTCCGCCGTCCCGCACATGAATGTGCCCGATCTCACCCGCGAGACCGTGCTTTCCGGTCACGATTTCGCCGTCCATGATAATGCCGCCGCCGACACCGGTTCCGAGCGTAATCAGCACCGCATTCGCCGCGCCCTTCGCCGCCGCCGCGCCACGCCTCACCGAGCGCAGCGACATTGGCATCGTTGCCGACCTCAACGCGAACACCGCCGAGCAGCTCCGAGAGTTCCCGCGCCGGGTACATCTCCCGCCAATTCAGGTTGACGCATACCTCCACATAGCCGGTCGGCTGCACCGGGCCCGGAACGCCCGAGTCCCACACCGATGAACTCTGCCTTGCCGTGAAAAGCTCTCATCCATCGTCGTTTCGGATACTCTTTGCGATATCCGGCAAACATACGGCTTCCGTTATCGCTCGTATCGGTCGGGAAAATCCCATTTCTTGATGAGCGTCCCGTCTTCCCGAAACATTCCCAACTTGATGCCGGTTCCGCCGACATCTACGCCGATGCAAATCTTCTCCATGTTTCTTCCCTCCGCTCACTTTAGTTTTTACTTCTTTGATGTGCGAGGCCCCGAGCCAGAGGTAGCGATTTTCCCCGGGGCGGCGCACGGCGCGCACCAGAGAAAAATCCACGTTTCCGCTGAACTGCTTGGTGCCGTTCTTTAAGAAAATGGTCAGGGTATCGCTCCCGAGCAGGAACACGGTCCCCTTGTCCACAAAGGAGGCGCTGTAGTGCTCACCGAAAGTTTGCGTGCATCACCCGCTCTCCGCTGCTGTTGTAGAGTTCTATGCGGTACGGCCCGTTTTTGGACACCGTATCGTTCAGGACTATGCCCACATAGGATCGGTCAAAGCAGAGCGATCGTATCTCCTCCTCCGCCTCGACGGAGCTGTAGCCCTCCACCTTCTGTTCTCCGACCCGGAAAAAGAAGAGCCCGCGTGTGGACGCCGCAAAAGGCGGTTCCGTTCTGCAGGTAGCGCACCTCCGAGATCAGATTTCTTTCCCGGCAAAGGGCTCCACGCCGCCGCGCATCGGTCCCCTTGCCGCTGCTCTTTTCTCCGAGAAATCGTAGGCTGCCACCTTGCCCGTGGAGCACGCCGCCCTCGAGATAAGCAACACCCACTAGGACCTGGCTGCCGTCATCCGAGAGATCGAGCGCCGTAAAGAAACCGTCGCCCTCGAGCAGCGCCTTTGACCGTGATGTCGAGCACCGTGCCGTCCGGGTTGTAAAACTGAATGTAGCTCGCAACGCTGTCCTCTTCGAGCGTCGCGACAATGCCGCCGGCCGAAATCGAAGCGCTGTCCAAGCTTCGCTCCGTGCGGCATTCTCCGATTTTTTCCGTGCTTCTCATCAAAAATCTGAAGGATGTTTCCGGTGCGATCCGCAATGACCGCGTAAGCCCCTGTTGACATCGATGACCGGATCCTTTCATCTCAAAACTCGAGGACCAGTAGGTCTCGTTCTTTTTCGCCGATATAGCTGACACCGTCCTTCGAATACTTGAGAAAACCGCGCTTGAAGGGCTCGTAACCCACCAGGCTGCCCTGGCTCACGTCCTGCTGGTTCAGCACCGCATAGGCGCGGTAACTCTTACGCCCGTGGTAAATGTTCCACGCGACCAGCACCGTAAGGAGGCAGGCCGTAATCCATATCAGTCTGCGCCAGTCCTTTTTCAGCGTGTTTGTTTCCGCCGCCATACTCAGGACTCCTGTCGGTTCCGGTACTGTTCAACAGCCTCCGCCAAATTGGTTGCCGTCCCGTTTGTCCATGATGTTCTTTAACGCCTCGATTTTTTCCTCCGACATGAACTCCTTGCCGAGCAGGGGTTCACAGGCCTCCGCGAGGCGGAGCGCCGCCCTGCCGTTCTTTGCCGATTTCGGTCAAGCGACTGTGGGTCTCTTCGTACGCACTCTTCTTCTGGGTGATGCGCGGCTCTGCCTCTCCGCTGAGTTCCTTCGCAATGAGTCCGCTGGTCTCCGCTTCGAATTTCTGCATCGCGGCCTGCTTTCTTCTGCTGGGTCTCCTCAAGCCGCTGCTCTGCGGCGGAAATCTCACTGTCGTAGCTATCCAGTGCATAGGGCTCATCGCTCTTATCGCGCTGAATGCGCTTCTTTAACTTCTTGAGTTCCCTGCGAGTGCTGTGAGTTCGTTCTGCATGCGCCGCCCCTCTTTCAGGGTCTCCAGGTAACGGAGCTTGGAGCGCGTGCCGATGGCCGTGTAGATGCCGCCGATTACCACGATATCCGCAATGTAAATCAATACCAGAGCCGGTATATTGCGCAAGCGCTCGGGCAGCGCAAAGAAATAGATGCTGCAGGGCAATGCCACAAAGAGAGCTGCGACAAAGAGCAGAATCTTCATCCATTCGGCGAAGTGCTGCGGCCAGTAGAGCGCATAGTAGAGTTTGGAGCGGAATATCGAGGGGACCCCGTTCTTCCGAAACAGTTCGCGGAGCGTGCGCTTGATCTCTGTCCGCTTGTCCTCGAGCGGGGCGGATTCCGACGCAATTCGCTCCTGCTTGCCTATGCTCTTTGCTCTCTCTTTCTTGGACTGCGCCCGCTTGACGGCATCCCGCTCTCGCGCGATTTCGTCGTCAAAGTTATCGCTGAGCTCTTTTCGGCGGTTCTGCACGGTGCGCTCGATGTTGTCCTTAAGGCTCTGCTCCTCCGCCATGAGTTCCTGACGGCGCTCCGTCTCCTGCACACCGAGCTCCTCCTCCTGCTTCCGAAGCTCTGCCTCCTTGATGACCGCCAAGCGCGCTTCCTCAAGGAACTTGCTGTAATCCATACCCGACTGTTCCACCCAAAACTCCTTTCTGAGCGTCGCATTGCATTTGCGCCCCGCTTCCGCTACGATAGACGGACAGCTAACACTCAACTTGCAGATGCGGAGGTAAGCTCATGTTTCGTCTCTCCGGAAAATGTGTCCGGCACACCAAAATAATTCTAAACGCTGTCATCAACGATGAAAGCCGCGAAAAAGCCGCACCGAAAAGGTGCTCGGCGCCGTCACCGCCCTCGCCGCGGAATTCGATCTCCCCTCGCCGCTCTGGCTTGAGAAGAACATCCGTGACTTTAAGCGCCGTGCGCGCACGCGTTTTACCGCCGATAACTTTCTCGAGGCACTCCCCTTTGACTATATGGAGATTGAAGTCCTCGAAGAGTGAACTCAGAGCGCTTTCAGCATGCGAAGCGTGAGCTTTAAAAAGTTCTCGATTGCCTGCGCCGTAAATTCCGGATAATTTTCCGTTGCCTTCATATCCGCCTGGTCTGAAATGGCGCGAATCACAAGGTAGGGCACGCCGTAGAGATAGGCCGTGTGCGCAATCGCGGCGCCCTCCATCTCGCAGCAGCTTCCGTGAAAGTCGCGGTACAGCTCTTCCTTCTTTTCCCGGCTCGCGACAAAGAGATCGCCGGACACCACGCGTCCCGTGTGAACCGTGACGCCGGAAGCGAGCTCCTCTTCGCAGGTCTTCGCGAGTTCCAGGAGTCTTTGATCCGCCGGAAACACACTGGTCTCCATTCTCGGAATCACACCCTTCTCATAGCCGAAGGCCGTGACATTAAAATCATGCTCCAGGCAGTCCGTCGAGAGCACAATGTCACCGAGCTTTACCTCCGGCGCAATGCCGCCCGCAATGCCGGTATTCAGGATGCAGTCCGCATGAAAGCGCTCAATCAAGATGCTCGCCGCAACGGCTGCATTTACCTTGCCGATTCCGGAGCAGACCAGCGCAACGCCCTTCCCCTCGATTTTTCCCGTCAGAAAGCGCATACCCGCGCGTACTTCCTCTTTTGCCTCCGCAAGCCGCGCCGCAAGGCCGCTCACCTCTTCTTCCATAGCCCCAATGATACCTACCGTCATAATGCCTCCTTTGCCGCCTTGAGATAATGCCCTCCGCAGAGTAAAATACAAGACATAGCTTTCTTCATCTTACCCTGTAAGGAGAGGTTCGTAAATGAAAAAAATCGTTCTGACCGGCGGCGGCACCGCAGGTCACGTCACACCGAATATCGCCCTGCTCCCGGCGCTTCGCGAAGCCGGCTTTGAGGTCCTCTACATCGGCTCCTACGAGGGCATGGAGCGCAAGTTAATCGAAGAGACCGGAACTCCCTACCGCGGCATTTCTTCCGGCAAACTGCGCCGCTATTTCGACTGGAAAAACTTCACCGATCCCTTCCGCGTGTTGAAGGGCTACGGCGAGGCAAAGGCGATACTCAGAGAGTTCCGGCCGGACCTCGTCTTTTCGAAGGGCGGCTATGTCGCCGTGCCCGTGGTGCGCGCCGCAAAGCGCCTCGGCATTCCCGCCGTGATTCACGAGTCGGATATGACACCCGGGACTCGCAAACCGTCTCTCCCTACAGTGCGGCGACCAAAATCTGCTGTAACTTCCCCGAGACACTTTCCCTGCTCCCGAAAGACAAGGCCGTGCTCACCGGCTCTCCGATACGGGCGGAGCTCCTCTCGGGCAGCCGCGAGGCGGCCTATGAACGAACCGGCTTTACGACAGAGCGCCCGGTGCTCCTCGTGATCGGCGGCAGTCTCGGTTCCCGCGCGGTCAATGCGGCCGTCCGCGAGGCGCTTCCGGAACTCCTGAAAGAGTTCCAAGTGCTGCACATCGCGGGCAAGAATAACTTGGACCCAACGCTTTCCGACACCCCTAGGCTACCGCCAGTTTGAGTATGTCTCCGAGGAATTAAAGGACTACTTTGCCCTCGCGGACATCATGGTGAGCCGCGCCGGTGCCAACGCCATCTGCGAAATTCTGGCGCTCCGAAAGCCCAATGTGCTGATTCCGCTCTCCGCAAAGGCGAGCCGCGGCGACCAGATTCTGAATGCCCGCTCTTACGAAAAACAGGGCTACTCCCGCGTACTCGAGGAAGAAGCCCTGTCGCGCGAGACCTTGCTCGCCGCGATTCGCGAAACCCTATGCGGACCGCGCGCGCTACCTCGCCGCAATGGAAGCGGGCGGCAGCGCGGACGGTGTGGCTCAGGTCATGTCCGTGCTGAACAGCGTGACTGCCGGTCGCCGGTAAAGCACGACCGCGAGCAGAAAACCGACCAGCAGACCGCCCGCATGCGCCGCGTTGTCAACCCCCTCGGTGAAGAAGCCGCTCAGCAGCATGATGCCCGAGAAAAAGAAGGTTGCGGATGCGGAACTCCTCAAAGCGACCGCGGTTTCTGATGAGCACCCAGATCAAGCCGCCGAGCACGGCGAAAACCACGCCCGAGGCACCCTGCGCTGAGAACCTTCTGTCCCATAGCTACCTCGACCGCAAGGGAAGCGGCCGAGGCGCCGACAGCCGAAAAGAGGTAAAAGATCAGGTATTTCACATGTCCCAGCGCGTGCTCCAGACTGTCGCCGGTCACAAAGAGAACAAACATATTGTTCCCGAGATGCCGTATGCCGAAGTGCAAAAAGGCCGCCGTGAGCAATCTCCAGTACTCCTGCCGCTCCAGAACATAGGGCGTATAGCTTGCGCCGCAGCGAAGCAAAACCTCATCGTCCCGCAGGCCGCCGCGCAGCGCCACATAGAGGAACACCAGTATATTCACAAGAATCAGAAAATCCGTGACCGGCGCATTTCGTCTTTTCCCGTACATGGTTTCAAAGCGCCTTGCGTATGCTCTCGGCAGTTGCCTTCAGTTCCTCTGCCTCTGCCTTTCCGGGCGTCCACGCGACCATCTCCGGACCGCCCTCATAGCGCGGTATCACATGGATGTGGAAGTGAAACACCGTCTGACCGGCCGCCGTGCCGTTGTTCTGGACAATGTTAAAGCCCGCGGCACCGAGTCCCTGCTTCATGGCCTTGCCGACCTTCCCGGCGAGCGAAAACGCCTCGCCCGCAGCCTTCTCCGGAAGCTCGGTGATGTCGCGATAGTGCTCTTTCGGCAGCACCAGCGCGTGTCCCTTGGACGCGGGGCCCAGATCCAAAATCACGCGAAAGCCTTCGTTCTCACAGATTTCCGTCGCCGGAATTTCTCCGTTTGCGATTTTACAGAAAATACAATCGTCTTGTCTCATCCTTATGCCTCCTCTTTCCGTGCAAACAAACTTGCCGCAGTGTTGTCTTTACTTTACAGCACTGCGGTTTTTTCAGTCCATTTCAAGGGCTCCCCGCCTACGCCTTACTGTTCCGCAGGCTTCCGCACCCTCACCTTTTCCTCTTCCCCTGTTCTTGTCTGCAACTCTTATTGAGAGCCTTTTTGCCCGAGCTCGTCCCTGTTTACCGCTCTCTAAGCATTGCCGCCCCTGTTATCCTGTCTCCGCCTTCGTCCGGCCGCCGTTTTCACCTTGTCTCTGCTGTCGCGCCGCCGCTCTTCTGCATTGCACTGCTGTCGCTTTTCATCCTTCTTACGCTTTTCAATCTTCCCGATTCCGAAAAAATAATTATATTTTTTCTTGAAAAACATCGAACCTTTTTGCTCTTTTTAACCGTCCTTTATACTGTAAAGACGAAAGGAGAGCTCATGAAGTCCTGGAAGTACTCTGCGCTTCACTGCGGGAACAGTTGTCCGAGACCCTTTGCACCCTGCCGGATCTGAGCGACGACGCGCTCTTTGCCGTGATCGATGACACGCTCGCCGGTCTTTCCGCCGAGCGTCTGCTCTCTGTCGCGGAACGCCTTTCCCTCCGCAGCTCTCTTTTCAATTCCTTTCGCAGGCTGGACATACTCCAGGAACTCCTCGACCGAAACGATGTCACGGAAATCATGGTAAACGGCAAGGACCGGATTTTCATCGAGCGGCGCGGCAAGATAGAGCGCTGTGACCTTCGTTTTTCGAGCGAGGAACAGTTGGAGGACTTGATTCAGCGCATTGTGAGCCGCGTAAACCGCAGCGTCAATGTCTCCACGCCCCATTGCGGATGCGCGTCTTCCCGACGGCAGTCGTGTCCACGTTGTGCTGCCGCCGATCTCCTCGGCGGTCCCGCTGTCACCATACGCAAATTTCCGGAGCCCATCACCATGGAACGCCTGATCGGCTACGGAACGCTGACCGCGGAGGCCGCCGCCTTTCTCAAAAGACCGTTGCCGCCGGCTACAACATCTTTATCAGCGGCGGCACCAATTCCGGCAAAACGACCTTTCTGAACGCGCTCTCCGCCTTCATCCCGGCCTCGGAGCGCGTCATCACCATAGAGGATTCCGCGGAACTGCAACTCCTTCACATCGAAAAATCTGGTGCGACTCGAGACCAGAAATCGCACGGCGGAAGGCGAAGGGCAGGTTCGCATTTCGGATCTGATCCGCGCAAGCCTTCGCATGAACCCCGACCGCATCATTGTCGGCGAAGTGCGCGGTGCCGAAGCGCTCGATATGTTGCAGGCCATGAACACCGGCCACGACGGTTCCCTTTCAACCGGGCACGCAAATTCCGCGGCCGATATGCTGACGCGGCTCGAGACCATGGCGCTCGGCGGTGCCAACCTGCCGCTGGAGGCCGTTCAGCGACAAATTTCCGGCGCCCTGGATCTCATTGTCCACCTCGGCAGGCTGCGCGACCGGAGCCGCCGTGTCCTGTCTGTCTCGGAAGTCGGAGGTGTCAGTCATGGGGAAATTCAAGTTCACGAACTCTTTGCCTTTCGGGAAGAAGGCGGGCAAAGCAACGACAAACTGCAACGGTCGGCTTATTCGGGTCGGCAGTCTCAAAAACCGTGGCAAACTCGAGGCAGCCGGTCTCAAGCTATGAGCGCTACCGCCTCTCCCCTCGGAATACCTGAAACTCCTCTTGCGCGCCGTCCTCGCCGCGGCTCTTTTCTCCTTTGTCTTTTACCGCAGTCTCTTCTGCTTCCTTCTCCTGCTTCCCCTCACACTCCTCTATCCCCTTACAAGGCGCAACGCGCTGATTGCCGCCAGAAAACGCAAGCTCTTGCTCGCCTTTCGAGAGGCACTCTCCCTGCTTGCCGCCTCTTTGAGCGCAGGTTACTCCCTCGAAAATGCCCTTCGCGAAAGTCTCTGCGAACTGAAGTACTCTACGGACCGGCGTCACTCATTGTCCGCGAATTTACCTACCTGCTTCGACAGCTTGAAATGAACATTCCCCCAGAGCAGGCGGTTGATGACTTTGCGCGCCGCTCGGGCTTAGACGACATCAAGACCTTTGCCGGGGTACTGCGCATCGCGCGAAAATCCGGCGGCGATCTCCCCGGCATTATGAGGCGCACCAGCGAGGTGATCGGCGACCGCATTCAAATCAAAGAGGAAATCCTGACACTTACGGCGGCAAGGCGCTTTTGAGCAGCGGGTCATGAATGTGATTCCGCTCTTTATGATACTCTATGTGGACTTCTCCTCCCGGGCTTCTTTTCGTGTCATGTACGAGACTTCATGGGGCGTATCGTCATGACACTCTGCCTCGCAACCTATCTCTTCGCGCTCTATCTCTCACAGCGCATCGCTTCCGTTCTCCCTCTGGGAGTCGTCATGAAAAAGACTGCTTTTCTTCCCTTTCGCGCTATCGCGCCCCTGTCTCTGCCTCCTGTCCGGCCTTCTGCTATCCCTCTTTGCGGCACAGCACGAAGGCCGTCTTTTTCTCCCGACACTGCCCCGACGCTTCCGCGCGGAAACTACGGCGCGGAGGATGCCCGCTATGCCCTCGTGGTCGAAGGGCTCTCCGACGAAGAAACCGAACTCCTGCTTCCGGTCCGCGCGCGTCGCTATCGTGAGGAAGAACTCGCTATCGCCGCCGAGGCCTGTATGGAAAAACTTCCGCTCGCCGTCTTAAACGGCAATGCCTCGCTCTCGGAAATTCGAACGAAGCTTAGCCTCCCGCACTTTTTTTCCCGGAAGAAGGCCTCTCGGCGAGCTATCCCTCCTCGAACCCCACGCTTCTGGACAGCTACGGAAATGTCAACAACGGGAAGCTCACGGACGCCGTGGATGTAACACTCAGTGTGCGGCTCCGGGATTCCCCGGATCGAGAAGGGCTCTTAGTTGTCCTCCCGCTCACAATCCTTCCGCCCGCGCGGAGCGCGGAAGAGGCCCTGCGGCAAGACTTTCTTTCCTATCTCGAAGAGGAGGACGGGCGGCAACTTCACAGCGCTTCCCTCTCTCTGCCGACCGCGTACCGGGGGAGAACGCTTCGCTATCGCGAGAAGAAAACGCGGGAGTCCCGGCTCTTCTTCCTGCTGGGCGCCGTCGCAGCGCTTCTTTTTCTGCTGAAGGAGCGGCAGGGACCGTGCGGACAAAGCGGCGGCACGGCGGGAGCAGCTGCTCCTCGACTACCCGGAGCTCGTCTCGAAACTGTTGGTCCTGCTCGGCGCCGGGATGAATGCCCGCGCGGCGCTGCTCTCGATTGCCTCGGACTACACGGAAGAACAGGCGAAACGGAAGTCGCCCCGCGCGGCCTATGAGGAACTCACGAAAGCCCTGCTCCTGCTCCGCGCCGGCGAGAGCGAGAGTCACATGTACCGCGCCTTTGGGCGCGCCTGCGGTCTCCGCCAATACATGAAACTTGCCTCCCTCCTCGAGCAGAACCAGAGAACCGGCGTTGCCGCGCTCCGCAACATTTTGTCCGCCGAAATGAGTATCGCCTGGGAAGAGCGAAAGAACCTTGCCAGACGGCTCGGGGAAGAGGCCGGAACCAAATTGCTTCTGCCGCTCTTTCTCATGCTGCTGGTCGTCATGGTCATCATGGTTGTCCCCGCGCTCTTCAGTTTCTGAACTCTCAACCCATACTTTCCCGTAAGGAGGTTACGCATGAAACGTTCACACCCGGTTTTTCGAAGCGGAAGACGGTTTTTCCACCATCGAGTTAATTCTGATCCTCGTGGTGCTCGTGACCCTGGTGGTCCTCTTCAAGGGCCAGGTGATTGCCCTCTTAAACCGCGCCTTCAGCGAAATCAACAATCAGGCCGGTCAGGTCTACTGATGCGGCTCCGCGGCTCGGTCACCCTGTTTCTCGCGCTGATTCTGACCTCCTGTTGCGCTCTCATCTGTGCGCTCCTGGAGAGCGCGCGAACAGCCGGGGTCCGCTGCTGCCGCACTCGCCCTGGATGCCGCCACCGACTCCCTCTTTTCCCGCTATGATGGCTCGCTCTGGGAACAGTACCGCATTCTCGCCTCACCGCTATCCGGGGGACGCGCGCTGCACTGCCCTGCTCTCGGAAACCGTAAAGCACGTACCGGGAAAACGCGGGCGCTACGCGCTTTTTCGACGCGGAGATAGGCCTGCCGGAAAAGACCTTCCTCGGCGACGGCGGCGGGTCTGGCTCGAAGAGGAGCTGCTCGCCTACATGAAGGAGAAGCCCGAGACAGACTTTCCCCTTAACGCCGGAAATGCTTCTGCTTCACACAGCGGAACTGCGGCGCGCCGAGCGAATCCCCCGTCATGCCGGCGCTCTCCCGACTATGCGCCGAGGCAGCCGAGTGCGAGGCCTCCCTATTTTCAAACGGAACAGGCACTGCTTCTGGCCGCAGCCGAAAAAAAGAAGCTGCCGCTTCCGCTCTGTCGAGCGGTGACTTGGCGGATTTCGGCGCACACGCGCTGCCCCTGCAAGCCGCCCTCGAAACAAGCGAACGTTCGGCGGAACGTTGTTTGGAAGCCGGCCTCCGCTTTGAGAGCGCCGAAGCGTCTCTCAGGGAGACGGAAGCCGAGACCGCAGACGAACTTTCTCCGATTCGGGATGTGCTTTCGGAAAGCGGCGAGAGCTACCGCGCGGAAAGACCTGAACTCACGGCCCTTGTCTCTGCGGCGCCCGCACTCAGCCAAACGCTCTCTGCCTTTGATTCGGAGGCCGCCGCGCTCGCCGAGCGCATTGCGGAGGCCGAAGCCGAGGATGACGATGAGGGATGGCGAGGGCATCGATGCCGCGGCCCTCTGGCAGGAACTTGCCGCTCAATTTGAGGCAGAACTCGCTCTCCCGTCCCTCTCCGTCCCCTCGGGTCTCATACGGGATGCCGAGGTCCTTGCCCTGTCGGAGCTTCTTCGCCTATCGCCCGAGAGCCGCGAGGCACTCTGTCTCCCGGCAGCCTCAACGCTCCCGCGGGCAACTTACGCTCGGCACTTCGTTTTTCCGCGACCTCCCGGAACTTGAGCTGGGAACGGCGCGCAGCGAGCAAGAACTCTGCGCGCTCGCGGCCATGCGGCAGCCTTTTTTTCCCCTGCTTTCTCTCGTAGAAACAACGCCGCCGCGCTCAGGGTCTCTCGTTACAGCTGGAATATCTGGTCGGCGGCTTAAGCTCGGACCGCGAAAATTTTTCTGCCGTCTGTACCCGCCTCTTTTCCGACCAGGAGAGCCTGCGCCTACTCGCCCTCTTAGATGACAGCGCTTCCCTGCAGGCAGCCGCCGCGGCTGCGGACAGCCTCATGTACGCTACCGCGAGCCCTCGTCTCCGCGCCCCTGCTCTGCGCTCTCATCCTCTTTGCGATGGCTGCACTCGACAGTCTGACAGATCTCTCGCTGCTCCTCTCCGGAGAAAAAGCGCCTCTCTTCACCGCGTTGCCGCGCCCCCGCCTGAGTGCAGCACAAGCTTTGCAAGAAGGAATTTCCCTTCCGACGGCAACACAGAGCGGAGAAAGTCCCGAAGGGCTCGACTATCGGAGTGCTCTGCTTTTCTATTATTCGGAGACCGGGCGCTCTCTTCGGAACTATCGCATGATGGACCTCATCGAGGCTTCGCTCTCCACAGCGGACAGCGCCTTTCGCCCTAGATCAATCGTCTCTTTGCGCTCGCGCGGAACTGCGCTGCAACGCCTCCCACCTCTTCACGGGCCCTCTTTCTCAGCCCGCCCGCAGGCGGCGGAGAGCCGCTTCAAATTTCGGTGCGGAGTTTTTCGCGCTCTGATTCGCCGTGTTTTTCGATTCGCTGCATTTCTTTCGATTCACTGCGTTTCTTGATTCGCTGCTTCGATTCACTGCGTTTCTTTGATTCGCTGCATTTCTTCGATTCACTGCATTTCTGATTCACTGCATTTCTTCGATTCCTGCACTTTCTTGATTCGCCGCACTTCTTGGATTTGTTACCTTCTTTCGTTGCTTTCTTTCCCGAAATCTCGCTGCGGCACGGCGTTTCGACCTTGCGTTTCTGCGCAAAGAGGAGACGGTCATGAAAAACCACTGTCAAACAAAAAGCGGAAAACAGCTCTCCAGGCACATTCCCGACGGACCGACTCTCTCTTTTCCCGCAGGAGCGCAGCGCCGAGGCGCCGTTCCCGGCTGAGGGCCTCCCTCACCGTAGAGGCCGCGCTCGTTCTTCCCCTCTTTTTATTTGTCCTGCTCTTGCTTGCCCTCCCCTTTCGCATGATGACTGCGGAGCGACAGGTACAGCGCGCCGCCGAAGAAGTCTCTGCGCGTGCCGCCGCACTGGCTGCTTTACAGGACGAAGCAAGCGCTCAGTATACAGCCTCTCTCGGCGAGCAGGCGCTAAAGACCGCACACGAGCTTGTCCGCGATCCGAATGTCAGTGCACTCAGCGCCGAGCGCTCCTCCTTTCTTTCGGACGGGGAAACCGTCTCCGTTGTCTTGAACTACCGCTATCAAATCCCGATTCCCTCTTCCGCCTGCCGCCCTTAAGCTGCAGTTGTACGGCGACGCGGCGGGCCTGGATCGGCGAAACCGATCCCGAAAATCGCCTGTCGGAGACCGCGGCGGATGAACTGGTTTATATCGGGAAAAATTCCACGCGCTACCATAAGAGCGCGCACTGCCACTATCTCTCGAATGCGCTCAGTGCGCTCTCCGTCGAGGCGGCAAAAACGCGCGCAATGCAGGGCGGCGGGCGCTACCATGCGTGCCCGGTCTGCGCGCGCGCCGTGACTGCGGGGACTGTCTATATCATGCCGAGCGGCAGCGCCTATCACAGAGATCCCGCCTGCCGCGCAATCCGCGCCTATGTCCGCGCCGTGCGCCTGAGCGAAGTCCGGTCGCTCGGTCCCTGTTCTTACTGTTACCGCTGAAAAGGAGCCGTCATGTTTGCAAACTCTGCCTTTGGGCGCGTTTCGCTCATTCTCTTTTCGCTTGCCTGCGCCCGCGAGATTTTACAACAACAGAGCATTCCGCGATTCTTTTTCGTCGCACTTTTCATCGCGGAACTGCTCTTTTATCTGCAACTCTTTGTCGGCGGAGCGCGGGCACTCAGCAGCGAGATTCCCGCTTCTCTCCTCCTCTCCCTGCCCCTTCTCGGCTTTTCCCTTCTGACTCGCGAGGCACTGGGACTCGGAGACGCCTTTTTCCTGCTCGCCTTCGGCCTGGGGCCGGTTTTCCGGCGGCTTCTGTTCGTGCTGACGCTCGGCTTCCCCAGCCGCAGCGCTCTTTTCTCTCTGTCTGCTCTGCCTTCGCTACGGACAGCTTAGAAGCGTCGGGTCGCAGCGCCTGCCTTTGCTTCCCTTTTTGCTGCTCCCCGCCCTCGGCAGTCTCTTTTTCTTACACGGAGGCCTGTCATGAAGCGCACGCTTTCAAATCAGCTGTTTTCAAAGCGGCTGTTTTCAAAACGGCTGCGCGCTCTATGACCGTCGAGGCGCTCTATGTCTTCTCTCTGGTCTTTCTCTCCCTCACTGCGGCGACCCGCTTTGTGTACCGCGAACAGGCGCGCTGTGTATCCGGCTTTCTCTTGGAAGCGGCGGCCGGAGAGGCCGCCCGCAGCGATGCTCGCTTTGAGACCGCAGCGCTTCAAGCCGAAGCACTGAAAGAGCGCTATCGACCGCGCCTTGATAGCCTGCTTCCGCCCGGGGAAGTCCGTTTTTCGGTCTGGGGAGACAGAACGCGCGGCGGCGCCGAACTACGGGCGCCTCGCTTTCGAAGCGCGTATCGAGAGACAGAACCCACGTCCCGAAGACGCGCTTCGTTTGGAAGCCGCGCTTCCCACCGATTCCCCAAGGAGGTAATGCCATGCCGAAACTGCTTCACAGCGCAGCCCGCAGTTTTCTCGCGCTGCCGTGCGCCGAAGATGCCGCGCCTCATTTTGCGCTGCGCATGTTGGAAGAAAATGCTCTTCCCGGCTTTCTACCGCTACGCCCCTGCGGCGCGAGCGCAGAAAACGAACTCTGCTATGAGGTGAGCGGGCTGCACTCGCTTTCGGAAGTCTGCCGCGAACAAGCGCTTCGTGCGGCGGAGCTCCGCCACCTGCTCCTCCATCTGTTGCATGCGCTCTCCCGGCTTCCCGCCTATCTACTGTCCTCAGACGGCGTCCTGCTCCAAAGTGACTGCGTCTATTTGGAATCCCTTGGCCGGGCGCCCCGCTTTCTCTATCACCCGGGGCAGCAGCGTCCGTTTTCAGAGACACTTTCCGCCTTTTTACAGGAACTCCTCTCCTTAACCGATCAGAGCGACGAAGCGAGCGTGGTGCTCGCCTATCGTCTCTATCAGGAAAGCCTGCGGCACCCGCACGCCTTGGATTACTTAGAGCGAATTTTGAGCGCAAGCGAAGCGGCTCCGCAGAAGGAGGAGCCGCTTGCCCCGGTAAACGATACTTTGGTCAGTGAAATTCGTGAAGTCCGAACCGAAGAACTTCCGCAAAAAAAGAGCGGCGGATTGCTCCGCCGACTCTTTTTCTCACAAGGAAGAAGCCGAACCCGCAGCCGAGGATGCCGTCTTCTTGGAGGGCACTCCGTGCGCTCTGAGGCTTCTTTGACTCCGCTGTCTTCTTCGAAGTCGCCGTCTTCTTTCCTTCTGTCTTTTTTTGTTCCTCTGTCTTTCTTTCTTGCTGTCCGCCTTCTTCGCGTCTGCTCTTTTTGCCCGCGCTCGAGGTTTTCTTTTACGGCCTCCGCCTTCTTCGCTGTCTGCTTCTTTGCGTCCTCGAGTTTTTCTTCTTCGTCGAACTCGAACACGCGCACACCGTAAGCCGGAAGAGCAAACTCCAGATAGAACGGACGCTGATCGCACTCGCCCGGCTTTGCGCGATGGGAACTTGCGCGCTTTCCGCTCTGCGCATAGAGTCCCTCGCTCTCATCCAGAATCAGGCGATAGCTTCCGGCATGCGGAACACCGACACGGTAATCCTCGCGCGCAATCGGCGTGAAGTTGACCACGAAAGACCAGAGATTTCTTCAGGGTCTCATCCCGACGGATAAACGAGAAAATCGAACGGTCCGCATCGTCCACATTGATCCACTCAAAGCCGTTCCAGTCATTGTCCTGACGGTACAGCGCAGGATGTGTCTTATAGAGCTGAAGGAGTCCCCTCACAAAAGCTCTGCATATCGCGGTGCGTGCCTTCCTCGAGAAGCTCCCAGTTCAGCGAGACCTTTTCATCCCACTCATGCCACTGTGCGAATTCCTGGCCCATGAAGAGCAGCTTCTGCCGGGGATGACCTATCATGTAGCTGTAGCCGCACTTCAGGTTTCGAAAACTTGTCCTCGTAGATGCCCGGCATCTTGTTGATCATGGAGCACTTGAGGGTGCACCACCTCATCGTGCGAGAGTACCAGGACATAGTTCTCGCTCGTAAAATAGGTGAGACCGAAGGTCATCTTATTGTGGTTGTCGCGACGGAAGTAGGGATCCAACTTCATGTACTCGAGGAAAGTCGTGCATCCAGCCCATGTTCCACTTGAAGGTGAAGCCGAGCCCGTTTTCCTCGGGACTGTGGGTGACCAGCGGCCAAGCCGTGCTCTCCTCCGCGATGATCATGCTGCCGTCCTGCGCCCGGCAATCGACGGAGTTTAAGTGCTTGAAGAACTCGATCGCCTCCAGATTTTTCGTTGCCGCCGTATTGGTTCGGGCACCACTGTCCGTCCCTGACGACCGTAATCCAGATAGAGCATGGAGGCGACGGCATCCACGCGGAGCCCGTCCACATGGTACTCGTTCATCCAGTAGAGCGCGTTCGCAATCAGGAAGTTCTTGACCTCCGTCTTGCTGTAGTCAAAGACCTTGGTGCCCCAGTCGGGATGCTCTCCCTTTCTGGTATCCGCATATTCATAGAGCGCCTGTCCGTCGAAATCCGCAAGTCCGAAGGCGTCGCGCGGAAAATGCGCCGGCACCCAGTCGAGTATCACACCGATGCCTGCCTCGTGCATGCTGTCTACAAAAGACTGAAATCCCTTCGGATCTCCGTAGCGCGAAGTCGGCGCATAGTAGCCGGTCACCTGATAGCCCCAGCTTCCGTCAAAGGGATATTCCGCAATGCCCATGAGTTCCACATGGGTGTAGCCCATCTCCTTGACATAGGCAGAGAGCTCTCGCGCCAGGGTTTCATAGGAGAGGAAGCCGTCCCGCTCGTTTTCATCGCCCCGCTTCCAAGATCCCAAGTGACACTCGTAGATGCTGATTGCTTCCTTTCTCGGATCCTGCTTAGCCCGCTTCCGCATCCAAGCCTCATCCTTCCAGCGATACTCCCAGGGCTCTTCCGCGAGTTTCGACGCCGTTCCCGGGCGGAATTCCGCGCTCCGCGCATAGGGGTCCGCCTTAAATAAGAGTTCTCCCGCCGCACTCCGCAGGGCAAACTTATAGAGCATGCCCGCATGAAGTCCCGGGATAAAGCACTCCCAGATGCCCCCCTCAAAAACCGCAACGCACGGATTGGCCTCTGTTTTCCAGTCGTTAAAATCTCCGACCACACTCACTGCGGTGGCATGCGGTGCCCAAACCGCAAAGTAGTAGCCGGACACGCCGTCCAGTGTCATGGGATGTGCGCCAAGCTTTTTGTAAATCTCATAGTGCGTACCCTGACCGAACAGATAGCAATCTGTCTCCGTGATGACCCCCATACCTCTGTTGACCTCTGCCATACTCCCTCCGTGCAAATGTTTTTTATACTACAAGTATAGCTTTTTTTCTTCTGTTTGACAAAGCAAGATAAGGAGGTTTCTGTGTTTTTACAACTTTCTCCGCTCTCTGTCTTTTTGCCTCTGTTTTCCATCTCCGATCTCCGAACGCGACGCATCCCGAACCTGCTCCTCCTCATCGCCCTGCTCCCGGGGCTCATGGTTCCGGACCTTCGCTTTCTGCTTCGTCTTGTCCTTGCGACGCTCTTCTTTTACCCCTGCTTTCATCTGCGCCTCCTCGGCGCGGGCGATGTGAAACTGCTCGGACTCTGCTGTGCCTATCTGGGGCTCTCTTCCTTTCTCAGCTTCTTTTTCCTCAGTCTGCTCGCGGCAAGTCTGCCCGCCCTCTGTCTCCTGCTCTCGGACCGGCGCTGCGAACAGTTGCCGCTTGCCCCCTTTTTCTTTGCCGGCTATGCGCTCCTCAATCTGGGCGTGGAGAGCGGGCTTGTTCACAGGCTTTTCCTGCACTGAACGCTAACTGCCTTTGAGGAGGACTGTCTATGCGACGTTATGCTGTCATCTTACATCCCGATGCGGAGCTCGGAAAACGACTCGCCGCATTCTGGTCTCAACAAAAAAGTCTCGGCCTGCCGGTCCGCGCCTTTTCGGAATGCTCTCAATATGCGCACTTTCGAACAGGCGCTGCCGTAGAGATTCTGCTCTTCTCCGAACACTTTGCGGAAGAGATGCAGGGACTCATAGGCAACAGCTTTGCGCTTCTGCTGAGCGAGGACGGCTTTGTCGGCGAACAGGCACTGAATACGATCTCCGTGCCGACCCTCTTCCTGTATCGTCCCGCCGATGCCTTGGCGCGAAGCATCATGGCGCTCTATGCCAAGGCCCGGGGAGATGCCCTCCTTTCCGTCTCGCGGGGCGAGTGCGAAATTCTCGGAATCTATTCTCCCGTTCACCGCTGCGGAAAAACCACGCTTTCGCTGTCCCTCGGACTGGCTCGCGCAGCGCGCGGCAATACCCTGCTCCTTTCGCTCGAAGAGTATGCGGGCGTCTACGGACAAATTGCGCCGGACGGTGCCGAGAGTCTGTCCGAACTCCTGCTTGCCCACTGTACGGGACGCTATCGCTGGAGTGAATTGCAAAGCCGTCTCTCCTCCTTCGGTGCGCTTAAGCTGCTCCCGCCCGTTCGCTCCGCGGAAGACCTCTCCCTGCTCCCGCCGGAAGAATTCGCATCGCTGATTCAGCGCATTGCGGACGAGAGCGCCTACCGAAATGTAATTCTGGATTTCGGTTCTTTCGGCCGCCGCGCACTCGAACTTTTAGAGATATGCGACCGGGTCTTTATGCCTGTTCTCGGAGATCCGCTCTCTGCCCTAAAACTCGCATCCTTCCGGGAATACCTGCAAAAAAGCGGGCGCGAGAAATTGCTCGAAAAAGTCGAGACCCTGGAACTCCCGAACGAACGCGAAAAAGCGCAGGACTATGCCTGCGCCTTGCTCCCCGCCTATGAAAGCGGGCTTATCTATGAACTTGCCGCAGCCCTGCATTAAAGCGCAGAGCAGAAGGTAACGTCGCGTTCGACTCAAAGGAAGTTTGCGAATACAGACGCGCCGACCACAGTCATGATACCGCAGACCACAATCGCGAGACTCGCCATGGCTCCCTCCACTTCTCCCAGCTGCATGGCCTTCGAAGTGCCGATTGCATGGGCGGAAGTGCCGAGCGCCAAGCCCTTCGCAATGGGGCTCTTAATCGCAAAGAGGTGACAAACCGGCTCGGCAAGCACATTGCCGAGTATCCCCGTCACAATGATGGTCGCCACGGTAATGGTCGTATAACCGCCGAGCTCCTCCACCACGCTCATGCCGATGGCCGTCGTGATGGATTTCGGCAGCAGCGTGATGTACTCCGCATGATTCATATGAAATACGAGACAGAGCAACAAAATGGAAGCGAGGCTCGTCAAAACCCCCGAGAAAACACCGAGCATGACCGCAAGGAAATTGTCCTTTAAGAGTTGCATCTGCTGATAGAGCGGTACCGCAAGCGCCACCGTGGCCGGTGTCAAGAGATAACTCAGGTAGCGCGCGCTCATCACATAGCTGTCGTAGTCGATGTGAAACGCAACCATAAATCCGATAACGAGAATAATCGAAATCAGCAGCGGGTTTAAAACCGCATAGCCGAATTTTGTGCGGAGCACCATGCCGATTTCAAACGCCAAAAGGCTTATGACAATGCCGATGATGGTGGAATTCTGTACGACCTCATTCATGGTTTACCGTCTCCTCTCTTCCGCTTGTCTTCTCTTCCGCCTTGTCAAGCGTATGCTGCTTCCTCTCGTCCGCCGAATTGCGCACGGTCTCTTCCGCTTCCTCAACCAGTTCCTTGACTTTCTCGGCCTCTCGGCTTGCAAGCTCTCCCAGTTCCGCCTTCAGCACGGCCTTTTCCGCGAGCAGTTCCTCTTTGAGCTCTGCAGCGGCCGTCTCTCCCTTTGCTCTGCCGCGCGCCGTCACCGCGAGCAAAAGCTCTGTGACACGGCCCGTAACCCCCATGACCGCAACGGTCGAAACAAAGGTAATAATCGTGACCGGCAATAAAATTTGCCGCAACTGGCCCCAGGCTGTCATGAGCCCGACCCCCGCCGGAATAAACATGAGCGGCATGGCATCAATTAAAAATTCCGCGGTCTCCCGCACCTGCTCCAGCTTTACGATACCTGTCATCAGTGCCGCCAGCATGAGCAGCAGGCCGTAAATACTGCCCGGCACGGGCAGGGGAATAAAGTAGTGCATCAATTCACCGATACAGGTCATGGCCGCAATGATGCCGAACTGTCTCATTAATCTCATAGTTCCGACTCTTCCTTTTTCGTTTCTTAAATCAAAGATTTCCTTATCATAAATCTTTTTTCTCAGGCGGGAAAAAGGAGAAACACAAAATTGGCTTGTCTTTTTTTAGCGACAGTTTTATAACGGAGAAAACTTTGCCTCCCGGCTTCCTGCTATCAGGCGAGCGGCATCGTGGTCAACGGACGACACATCAAATCCCCGGTCTTCGCGGTCTACCCCTTTACACCGCAATCCGCCATCAGCCATGCGCTGATCAACGGTTCCTATATCCCGGTCTTCTGCGGGTGCGGCGGGCCGCAGACAGCCGAATTGGTGCGGAAAATCCGCGCGGACTTCCCCGATGTGCCCATCATTGCGAGCGGTGCGAACGCCATCACCTATACGCCGCCCTCCACCACAGAACTCTTTAAACAAATGATGGCAAAGTACCGAGAAAGCGAAACGATTTTCACCTCGATTCGAAACTTGACAAGCTTTCATCACTATTCTATACTGGGCTAGTAGTCTTCAGGGCAGGGTGAAATTCCCTACCGGCGGTATAGCCCGCGAGCCGAAAGGCAGATCCGGTCAGATTCCGGAGCCGACAGTAAAGTCTGGATGGAAGAAGCTGCGCGCTGAGTCGGATTGTTCCCCATTCCGCTCATAAGCACCCTCCATAGTCAAAAAAGCCCTTGGAATGCAAATTCCAAGGGCTTTTTTCCCCCGGAGTCTATCCGGGGATTTTTTTGTTTGAGAGGAGTTTCTATGCACGAAGAAATGATGCGGCGTGCCGTTTTACTCGCCGCGCGAGGCCGCGGACACACGGCACCGAACCCTCTGGTGGGCGCCGTCCTCGTGAGGGACGGTGAAATTTTAGGCGAAGGCTGGCATGCGGTCTACGGCGGTCTCCACGCGGAACGAGCCGCGCTCGAGGACTGTAAGCGCCGCGGGCACTCTCCCAAAGACGCGGTTCTCTACGTGACGCTGGAGCCCTGCTGCCACCACGGAAAGCAACCGCCCTGCACCGAGGCTGTCATTGATGCCGGTATCCGCGCGGTCTTTGTGGGCAGCGCGGACCCGAACCCGCTGGTGGCGGGAAAGGGCGTGGCAGCGCTCCGCGCCGCGGGTATACAGGTTACGGAGGGCTTTCTGGCGGACGAATGCGACGCCCTGAACGCGCCTTTTTTTCGCCACATGAAGACAGGCCTTCCCCTAGTCACCGTGAAATACGCGATGACCCTGGACGGAAAAACCGCCTGCGCTTCCGGCGCCTCCCGCTGGATTACCGGCGAGGCCGCGCGCGAGGAGGTCCATCGGAGCAGGGCCGCAGCCGGCGCTGTCATGGTCGGCATCAACACCGTGCTGAAGGATGATTCCCTCCTCACCTGCAGAATTCCGGGCGGCAGAAACCCGCTCCGCGTTGTCTGCGACTCCACACTCAGAACCCCGCTCTCCTCTGCCCTTGTAAATAGCGCAGCGGAAATCCCGACGCTGCTCGCCTGCTGCGTTTCGGACAGCGAGCGCCATGCACCCTATCTCCGTGCCGGCTGCGAAGTTCTCTGCTTTCCGGCGAGCGAGTTCCGCTCCCGGAACTGCTCCGTTGCCTCGGCGAACGCGGCATCAACGAAGTCTTTGTCGAGGGCGGCGCCGAACTCGCCTGGTCCCTCATCTCGGAAGGACTTGCCCAGCGCGTGCAGGCCTATATCGCCCCAAAACTTTTCGGCGGCCGCACGGCCCCCTCTGCGCTCGGCGGAGACGGCGTTGCCCTGCCGGATGAGGCCTTTCGACTGAAAAATCTCCGCCTGCGGCAACTGGACTCCGACATTTTACTCGAGGGGGAACTCTGATTATGTTTACCGGACTCATTGAAGAACAGGGACGGGTACTCACACCGCCTCGCAACGGAAAACTGAGCCTTGCTGCGAGCAAGGTAACGGAAGGTCTTGCCCTCGGCGACAGCATTGCGGTAAACGGCGTCTGCTTAACCGTGAGCGCTTTTTCCGGACAGCGCTTTACCGCCGATGTCATGCCGGAAACCTGCATCGCTCGAATCTCGGAGAACTGCGCACAGGCAGCCTTGTCAATCTGGAGCGGGCTCTCCCGGCAACGGGTCGCTTCGGCGGCCACTTTGTGAGCGGGCACATTGACGGGTTCGGCAGCCTGCTCTCCGTGCGCCCCGAGGGAAATGCGCTGATATTCTCGATTCGCGCCGCGCCCGAGCTTCTACGGGGCATCGTTGAAAAGGGCTCCGTCGCGATCGACGGCATCAGCCTCACCGTGGTCGAGGTGACCGAAACCCTGTTTTCGGTCTCCGTGATTCCGCACACGGCCGCCGTCACCACCCTCGCCGGAAAACGGCCCGGCGGCCGCCTCAATCTGGAGACGGATATGATAGGCAAGTACGTCCTGCGAGCCCTCTCCCTGTCACAGCCTTCGAACAACACTTCCGTCAACGAGAGCCTGCTTCGCGCCCTCGCTTACTGAATGGCACGGTTTATAAAAAGAAAGGAGTTACCATGGCTTTTTCTACGATTGAACAAGCGCTCGAAGAATTGCGGCGCGGCAAAGCGATACTCTGTGTGGACGACCCCGAGCGGGAAAACGAGGGCGATTTGATTTGTGCTGCGGAATTTGCGAGCACAGAACTTGTGAACCAAATGGCAAGTCTGGGCCGCGGACTGATCTGCCTCCCCATAGACGCAAGCTATGCGGAAAAGCTCGCGCTCCCGGCAATGTCTTCCGTAAACAGCGATAACCACGAGACCGCCTTTCTGGTCTCCGTCGATCACATGGAGACCACCACAGGCATCAGCGCCACAGAGCGCGCCCTGACCGCCAGAAAGCTGGTCTCCGAGGATGCCGTTCCCTCCGATTTTCGCCGCCCCGGCCATCTCTTTCCGCTCCTTGCCCGCCCGCACGGCGTGCTCGAGCGCCGCGGCCACACCGAGGCGACCGTTGACCTCTGCCGCCTCGCGGGTCTTAAGCCCGCCGGTCTCTGCTGCGAAATTATGCGCGAAGACGGGGAGATGATGCGGACCAAAGAACTGCTCTCCCTCGCCGAGCGCGAAGGCCTTTGCATCATCAGCATCGAGGACCTGGTCCGCTACCGCGAGCGCTATGACTACGCGCTCGAAGAGGCGGCGAGTGCCGCACTCCCGACTGCCTTCGGCGATTTTGAAATCCACGGCTTTTTCGATCCGCTGAGCGGCCTCGAACACCTCGCGCTTGTCAAGGGTGAGCTGCGCGGCAAAAGCGATGTCCTCTGCCGCATGCATTCCGAGTGCATGACGGGCGATGTCTTCGGCTCCAAGCGCTGCGACTGCGGCGAGCAGCTGCAGCGCGCACTGAAGCAGATTGACGCGGAAGGAGAAGGTGTCCTCCTCTACCTCCGCCAGGAGGGACGCGGCATAGGCCTCCTCAACAAGCTGAAGGCCTATGCGCTCCAGGAACAGGGGCTCGATACCGTCGAGGCAAACCGCGCCCTCGGCTTTGCGGACGATCTCCGGAATTACGCGCCCGCCGCGGCCATGCTCCGCAGTCTCGGCGTGCAGTCCCTGCGTCTTATGACCAACAATCCCGATAAAATCACACAGCTCACGGATTTCGGCATTCCGGTCACATCCCGCGTCCCGATTGAGATCCCCGCAAACCGCCACGACATCCGTTACCTTCGCACGAAGCAGAAGCGCATGGGACATCTGCTCGATGAGACCCTGCTCCGCGAAAGCTGCTGAAATGCTTTGCCCGCAAGTACCCCTGCGTTTGAACAAGAGAAAGAGAGGATAACACCATGAATCTTTACGAAGGAAGTTTATATCTCGAGGCCCCCGAAAAAAATCCGCATCGGCATTGTCGCGGCTCGCTTTAACGATCTTGTGGTCTCCCGCCTCATTGACGGCGCGGAGGATGCGCTGCTCCGCCACGGCGTGCTCCCCGCACAGATTTCGCTCGCCAAGGTACCGGGCGCCTTTGAGCTCCCCCTTGTCGCCAAGAAAATGGCGGAGAGCGGCAAGTACGACGCGGTCATTGCGCTCGGCGCGGTGATACGCGGTGACACCGACCACTACAACTATGTGTGCAGCGAGGTCTCCAAGGGCATTGCCGCCGTCGGCCTGGAAAGCGGTCTTCCCGTGCTCTTCGGCGTTCTGACCTGCGATACCCTGGAGCAGGCGTTGCTCCGCGCGGGCTCGAAGGCCGGCAACAAGGGCTTTGAATGCGCCGTCGCCGCGCTCGAAATGGTTTCTCTCCTCGAGAAACTCTGAGCCTGATTTCCGCTTCGACTCCGCAGCGAACTTCGCTTTCAAATGTACGTATAAACGTAAGCTGTTTTTCGGAAACACCAGCCGCGGCCTTTCTCTTGCTTTTTGCCGCAAAGACCTTTTGCCGAAACAGATACAGACTCGCAACAAGCTTTTCCGGCAAATACCGGAACTTGCGCGCCCACTTCATTGTCGACGCGCGGCTTCACGCTCGACACGCGCGGGGGAAAGGCAAGCGTAATTCTTCTTGCAACTTATCTCAAAAAGAGCTCGTCTCCGGTTCTCCCGGCGGCGAGCTCTTTTTCTGTTTCGAACCCCTACTTCTCAAATCTCAATCACGTACTGTCTTCAACGCTCTCTGTTTTTCTTCCCTGCATATTTGCCCGATTCGCGCGCCGCGCACACAGAGCATATGCCTCTTCGTATTTCTTGCCATGCCCTTGTTTTGCGCGGTTTTGCGTGTTAGTATCACCTTTGATATCTATAACTCCACTGTATAGCAGGAGACTGTCATGACCCTTCAGCAAATCTATTATCTCACGGAGATTGCCGCGGCCGGCAGCATCAACCGCGCCGCGGAGAAGCTCTTTCTCTCACAGCCCGCGCTCACAAACGCCGTCAAGGAGGCCGAGGAAGAGCTCGGCTTTCGCATCTTTAACCGCAATTCGCGCGGCATCAGCCTGACACCGGACGGCACCGAGTTTTTGGCGCGCGCCCGGGAATTGCACCAGCAATATGAGCTCCTCATGGACCGCTTCGGCAGCGCGCGGCAGGTGCGCCAGCGCTTCTCGATTTCGACTCAGCACTACTCCTTTGTGACCCAGGCCTTTGCCCGCATGACAAAGAGCTTTGACACCAACGAGTACCAATTCTCCGTCCTCGAGACCCGCACCATCGATGTGATCCGCAATGTGATCAGCGGCAAGTCCGATGTGGGCATACTCTACGAGAGCGGCTTTAACCACCGCTTTCTCTCCAAGATTTTCCGCGAGGAACTGCTTGAATTCCACCCACTGATCGAGTGCAACGCCTATGTCTATCTCTACAAGGACCACCCGCTGGCCTCCCTCGACGCAATCAGCTTCGAGGAGCTTAAGCCCCTACCCCTGCATTCAGTTCGATCAGGGCGAGGACAGCTCCGCCTTTCTCGCCGAGGAGATTTTAAGCGACCGCGACTACCCGCGCGTCATCAAGACCTCCGACCGCGCGACCAATTTAAATCTCATGCGCTCCATTCAGGGCTACACGCTCTGCTCGGGCATCATAAGCCGCGATTTAAACGGCTCCGACTATGTCGCCGTGCCCTTCCGCGAAGACAGGCGAAATAAAAATCAGACCATGCGAATCGGCTACATCTTAAAAAAGGGAACCGTTCCGAATGATCTGATGCTTCGTTTTTTGGAAGAAATTGAATTTTGTCTCAGCGCCGAGCGGACGGAGGCGTGAGCGCACGCATCGCGTTCAGCACGGCGAGGACCGTGACACCGACATCGCCGAAGACCGCCTCCCACATATTGGCGAGTCCGAAAATGCCGAGAACCAAGACCGCTGCCTTGACCGCCAAGGCGAAAGCGACATTCTGGCGCACAATGCGAACGGTCTTTCTCGAAATGCGTATGATGTCCGCAAGCTTCGAGAGATCGTCGTCCATGATGACCAGATCCGCTGCCTCAATCGCAGCGTCGCTCCCGAGGGAACCCATCGCGATGCCCACATCCGCGCGCATCAATACCGGCGCATCGTTGATGCCATCGCCCACAAAGCCGACCCGTTCTCCGGGCTTCGCCTCTTTTAACAAGCGCTCCACCTGCTCCACTTTATCCGCGGGCAAAAGGTCGTGATACACGGTGTCCACGCCGACTTCCGCGGCTATGGCCTCCGCAGCCTCCCGGCGGTCTCCGGTCAGCATGACCAGCTTCTCGACCCCGACCGCGCGGAGCGCTTTCAACGCCTCAAAAGCCCCCGGCTTTAAGACATCCGCAATGACAATGTGCCCCACATAGCAGCCGCCGTGCGCGGCGTAGACCACGGTGCCGTGCTCTTTGACTGCGGGGAAATCAATCTGTCTGCTCTGCAACAGTTTCTCGTTTCCGAGGAGCAACTCTCTGCCGTCCAGAGAACCCGTGAGCCCGTGCCCCGCAATCTCGTGCATTTCGCCGAGACGCGCGCGCTCTATTTTGCCGCCGTAGGCCTGCAATACAGACTGCGCAATGGGGTGCGCCGAGACGCTCTCTCCGTGCGCCGCAAGTGCAAGCAATTCCGCCTCGCTGAGTCCGGAGCCCTCCGCCGGATGAATGCCGACCACACGGAATTCTCCCCGGGTCAGTGTACCGGTCTTGTCAAAGACCAGCGTCTTTAACTCCGCGGCGCTCTCCAGAAAATTGGAACCCTTCACCAGAATGCCGCGCTTCGATGCCGCACCGATGCCGCCGAAGAAACCGAGCGGCACCGAAATGACCAGCGCACAGGGGCAAGATACAATGAGGAAGATGCAGGCGCGCTTAATCCAGGGCGCCGCGGGTACGCCGAGCATGAGCGACGGCACAATCGCGAGCAAAAATGCCGTGACCGTGACCACCGGCGTATACCAGCGCGCAAAGCGGGTGATGAAGTTCTCCATGCGGGTCTTCTTCTCGCTCGCGCTCTCGACCAACTGCAAAATGCGCGCAACCATCGAGTCCTCATACGCCTTGGTCGTTTTCACACGGAGCGCGGTCTCCCCGTTCACGCAACCGCTGATCACCGTATCGCCCGGTCTCACCTCGCGCGGCACCGGCTCACCGGTCAGCGCCGCCGTGTCGAGGAAGGAGCTCCCCTCGAGGACAATGCCGTCGAGCGGTACCTTCTCACCGGGACGTATTAAGATGACCGAGCCCACTTCTACCTCGTCGGGATCCAGCTGCTCGATTTCACCCTCGCGCTCCACATTCGCAAACTCCGGCGCAATGCTCATCATCGCCGTAATCGACGCGCGGGATTTTCCGACCGCGAGCGACTCAAAGAGTTCGCCGACCTGGTAAAAAATCATGACCGCGCAGGCCTCTGAGTACTCGCCGATACAAAAGGCAGCGACCGTTGCAATGAGCATTAAGAAGTTCTCGTCAAAAACCCGGCCGTTTCGTATGTTCTTAAGCGCCTTTAAGATGACCTCTCGGCCCACGAGAAGATAGGGGAAGAGAAAAAGGACGCCGAACATCCACGCGGGCATTTGCAGTCTTTCGGCCGCGCGGCTCTTCTCCAAAATCGCCGCATAGCCCGCAACCGCGAGCAAAATGCGCTTTAAGAGGGTTTGCTGTTTCCGATTCATATGAGCCCTCCGCTCAGCGGCTCACGCTGAAATCCGCTTCGATTTTCTGTCCGGTGCGAATGGCAGCCTCCAGCACTTCCTCAAAAGACTCATCGGCAGCTTCCAGGGTAAACTTCTGCATCAGGAAATTCACCTTCACATCCACAACACCGTCCAGCTTACGAATCGCATCCTCAACCTTCTGTGCGCAGTTCGCGCAGTCAATCTCACAAGCAAATTTCTTCTTCATCTCCGCCTCCTCATTCCGAAATGTGTTCCAGTCCCTGGTCTATCATGGTACGCACATGCTCATCCGCCAGCGCATAAATCATTGACTTCCCCTCGCGGCGCGCCCTGACAAGTCTCGCTTGCTTTAAGAGTTTGAGCTGATGGGAAACCGCCGACTGCGTTAGATTGAGACTCTCCGCGAGCTCATTCACGCCGTACTCCCCCGAAAACAGACGGTAGAGAATACGAATTCGCGTTGAATCACCGAACACCTTAAAGACTTCCGCCAAATCGTAGAGCTGATCCTCGCTCGGCGCCCTCTGCATTGCTGCCACCGTCATGCCTTCCTCCTCTCAACTTGCAAGTCTTTTTCATGTCTGAACATATGAGCATTTGTTCATGTGTTGAATTCAGAATACCACTTTTCTCGGAAATGTCAAAGAAATTTCAGCTTTAACGCCGCTAATTTTTTTGTTGCCGAAGAGCTTCTCTGCCTTTGCCCGCAATGCCGCAGCCGTCAGCTGCCGCTTCGCCGCACCAAAGAGCGCCGAAACCACGGCAATGCCGGCCGCCCCGCTGCCCGAAAGCTTCTCGACGTTTTCTTCGTTGATGCCGCCGATTGCGACCACAGGAATCGAAACCGCCTCCGTAATTTCCCGGAAGGCCGCGATGGAAAGCGGCAGGGCATCCGCCTTGGTTGCTGTCCCGAAGACCGCACCCGCGCCGATATAATCGGCTCCGAGGCGCTCTGCCTCTCTTGCGGCCTCTACGCTTCTCGCCGTGATGCCGAGTATCTTCCCCTCGCCGCCCAAAGCCTTGATGCTGCCGTCCGGGAGCTTTGTCGTATCTCCCACCGAAATTCCGAGCGACCGCGCCGCTGCCCCCCGAAGATCCGACTGCCCGAGGTGCACGCCGTCCGCCGCGCTCTTCCGAAAGGCTTCCAAACTGTCATTCATAATAAAGGGAATCCCAGCCGAGCGGCAGAGCGCCTGCACGCGCTCCCGCTCGGCCGCGAGCGCTGCGTCCTCTTCCCCCTTTTCTCTCTCCACTGCAGCATGGTAATGCCGCCGTCAAGCAATTCTTTCACCGCGCCGTAAAGTGTTTCCCCCGTGCGAAGCGAGGCGCGGGAACTCACCGCATAGAAAAGCAGCGCGCGGCGAAGCGCCTCTTTAGTCCACATTCTCGTTTTCATTCCAATCCCCCTCGACCGAGAGCTCGTCCAGCGTATTGCCGTAGGGCGGCAGGCAGCTCTCCATAAACTCCCGAAGCTCCGGCAATTCTCCGGCGAGCCGCTTGAGCTCTGCCTCTATGCTGCGCTTTGCCGTGCGGAACTCCGTGTTGCCCGCGCTCTCTTCTTCCAGGCATTTAATATAGGCCGAGAGCTTATCCGCCGCCTTTACGAGCCTCCAAAGATAGAGTTCTTCCGCGCCGCCCTCTTCCGCCGCGGTGACCACACCGAGCAGGGGCGCATAGACCGCCTCGAGTTCCTTCGGCAAACGCGCAAGTAAGCTCTCCGTTGCCCTCTCCTCCGCCGCATGGTAAGCCTTTCGGAGCGCTTCGCTCCCGTACTTCACCGGGGTCGGCATATCGCCCGTGATAATCTCGCTCGCGTCGTGGAATAAACCGATTACCGCCGCCCGGTCTGCGTTTAGCTGCTTTCCGTAGCGCACGTTTCCGATTTCACAGAGCGCGTGTGCCAAAATCGCGACCTCGGCCGCATGTTCGCTTAAGTTCTCGCGGCGGCTTGCGCGCATCAGCGCCCAGCGGTCTATGTATTTCATACGCGACAGAGCCGCAAAAAACGTAACTGCCATCTTGACTCCTCTCTTACTGAATGACCGAACGCTAAAAATTTCTCAAAAAGAGGCGCCCCTTCGGGCGCCTCTCGCGATTTACTCTGCCAGCTCCTCGAGCTGCGTCAGCAGTTCATCAAAGTACTTCATTGCGTCCTCAACCGGCTTCTCGGTCGAGAGATCCACACCCGCAATCTTCAGGATGCTGACCGGATCGTCCGTGCAACCTGCGGAGAGGAAGCGGATGTAATCCTTGAGTGCGGGCTCGCCCTCGGTCAGGATGCGCTTTGCGACCGCAACCGAAGCCGCAAAACTCGTCGCGTACTGGTAGCAGTAGAAGTTCATGTACATGTGCGGCACGCGGCTCCACTCCCTCGCCGATCAGCGGGTCGGATACCATAGCCGAACCGTAGTACTCCTTGTTCAGGCGGAGATAGAGCTCGGAAAGCGTATCCGCCGTGATCGGCACACCCGTCTCCGACATCCGGTTGCTCTCGATTTCGAACTCCTCGAGCATGGCCTGGCGGAACAGCGTTCCCTTGAAGCTGTCAAGCAGGTGGTTGATGAGGTAAGCCTTCTCCTCGCGGGACTCCGCCTTACCGATCAGGTAGTGGTTCAACAGGACCTCGTTGGTAATCGAAGCGACCTCCGCGACGAACATCTTGTACTGCGCGTCAAAGAAGTCGTGACTGTGGTCGGAGTGCCAGAAGTGCATTGCATGACCCAACTCATGCGCAAGCACAAAGGCATCTTCAAAGGTATTGTTAAAGTTCATCAGAACAAAGGGATGGGTCGCATAGACCGAGTTGCAGTATGCGCCGACACGCTTACCCTCGTTCTCGGCCGCATCGATCCAGCGGTTCTCAAACGCCTCGCGGAGCAGCTCAAGGTAGTGCTCGCCGAGCGGTGCAAGACCCTCGAGCAACATCTCCTTTGCCTCCTCGTAAGTCACGCTGCGCTCGTAGTCCTTTAACATGTTCGCGTAGATATCGTACATGTGGAGCTCATCCACGCCGAGCATCTTCTTTCTGAGTGCCATATAGCGGTGGAAGGGCCCAATGTTCTTGTGGACGCTGGAGAGCAGACGCTCGCAGACCTGCGGGGACACATTGTCTCTGCCGACCGCCGCCTCAAAGGAGCTCTTATACCCTCTCGCCTTTGCAAAGAAGAAGAGCTGCTTCATCTGCGCATCGTAGATCGAGGCAATGGTATTGCGGAAACTCTTATAGGTTCCGTAGTACTGTTCAAAGACTTCCTTGCGGAACTCGCGGTTCGGGAGAAGCCTCGAGCAGCGTAAATCTGCCGTTTGTAATCTGTACGTCCTCGTCGCCGTCCTTGACCGTCGGGAACTTCATGTCCGCATTCTGGAGCATCGAGAAGCTCTGGTAGGGTGCAAGCGCCATGATGTTTGCCCCCGCAAGCAGCTTCTCCTCGCTCTTATTCAGAGTGTGCGGCGCAAGACGAATCGCATCGTCAATCGTGATTTTGAATGCGCGGAGCGCCGGGCAGCTCTCGTAATAAGCGTTGATTTTGTCCTCGCCGAGTGCCAGCACTTCCGGCTCGATGAAAGCCGTCTTCTCGAGAATCTTTACATCCGCACTCTGCGCCCTCTGTAAGAGCGCAAGGTTGTCCGCGTTTCCGGTATCCACGTCGCTCCGCATCATCGCATAGCCGAAGAAGCGGTAGTCTGTCTTCTTGCACTCCTGATAGAGCTCATAGACCTTTAAGAGCACCTCCGCGCCGTCGCCGAGCTTGCCTTCGTAACCCGCGATTTCATCCGCCAATGCGAGGCCGCGCTTTACATCGTCCTCAAAGGCCTGTAAATCCGGGTAGACATCCTCCAGCTTCCAGGTTTGTTCCACCGCAACCTCACTTCTCTTGGGCAGCTTCTGTTCCATAGGATCCTCTCCTTTCGAAGTCCGTTGTTATCTTCTGTATTATCGTACCAAAAATAAACTGCTTTGTGAATCTGTTTTGGGCGTTCTTCACAAGGCAAGACTTAGTTTTGCCTATATGAAAATTTTAACCTTAATATTGTCAAACTATGGTATAGTAAGGCAGAAAGGAGATATGCCATGAATAAAAATCGTTTGTTTGTCCTGATTTCCTCCGGCGTTGCCATCCTCGGGAGCCTGCTCCCCTGGGCAACCGTCTCTGCGGGTATCTTCGGCTCCATGAGTGTGAGCGGCACCGAAGGCGACGGAACCTTCATCATCATACTCGCAGTCGTCGCCATTGTCCTTGCCTGCCTGAAAGACTATAAGACAGCGCTTCCGAAGAACTTTGCGACCGGCATCTTTGCAATCGGTGCTGTGCAGAGTGTCATCATGCTCCTGAATCTCATCAACATCGGACGCATGCTAGGCTCCCAGGGTGCGGAGCTCAAAGCCTACGGTGTTGCGGTACACATCGGCTTCGGCTTCGTCCTTGTGTTGCTTGCAGCCGTTGCCACCGCCGTCTTCGGCGCCATGGCACTCTCCGGCGGTAAGCTCTCGAAAGATACGCTGAACGAAGTCATGGACGCGAGCAAAAATCTCTCCAAGACCGTCGCACAGGCAACCACAACCGCCGTGAAATCCGCTTCCGAAGAGATCAATAAGCAGAGCGAGAAAATGAAGGAAGCCAAGGAGGCTAAGGCTGCTTCCGAAGCTGCCGCAAACACTGCGGAAAATGCCGCTAACGAAACGGTCGATACCGCAACCGCTGCGCCGGAAAACGTTGAGACCGTCGTTGCCGAAGCCGCTCCGGAAAGCGTTGCGAGCGAAAGCGAAACTTCCGACAACACCGAAAACAAGGGAGATGCGACCGTCTAACACTGCACTGCAAATATCCCCGGCGCCCATAAGGGAACCGGGGATTTTCTTTTTCGTTCGATACAGAAAGACATTACAAACAGAAAAGATTTGCGCCTCCTCGGATTTACGCTATCATAGCCCTAAGGAAGGATGGAAAATAAAACACCGTCCTTCGTCAATGATAAGCTCCGGGGCTTTTGCCCCGCAGAAAGGACAGGCATGAAATACCAATCCGTCAACGAATTCTCTCACTTCTCCTTTTCCGACTGCGTACTCACGGAGATAAGCGCGAGCCCCGCGGGCGTTCAGCTGACACTCGAGGCACTGATTGTCCTCCCGGAAAACTCTCAAAACACCAACTTCACCGCAAGCTATGCGGGCACGGTTCAGCTGCGCCTACTCGGCGGACAGTTCACCGAAAGCGTCAAAGAGGGGTATCAGTACCGCGACGCAAATGATGTGCTCCTGGAATCCGTCCCGGACACCCTGCTCTCCCCGGCGGAAGTTACCGCGCTGCTCCCCGAGCTCCGCGACGTGTATCTCTTCCAGATTCTCAGCGAAACAAAAGCAGACGGCAAGATCCTCTTAGAGCTCGGCATCGAGTTCCCGCAGGCCGAGGAATACGACACCCTCATCACCCCTTCCTACCGCATCGGCGTCCTCTGCGAAAAGGCCGTCTTCGGCTGGGATTACTATATGAACCGCGTGGAGAGCTGAGCCATGGATCTCTCCCGGATCATCATCGTGAGCGACCGCCATTTATTTGACCGCGAAGCAGATCCCGAGGCCGCCTTTTTGTCCTATCTGGAGCGCATCGCAACGGAGCATCCGCGCGCCGTTTTGCTCCGCGAGAAGGATATGACAGAGGCGGATTACCTTGCACTCGCAAGGCGCGTCCGTGCACTGCTTCCTTCCGTACCGCTGATTCTCCACTCCTTTCCGCGCGCGGCAAAGGAACTCCCCTGTGAGGGCCTGCATCTCCCGCTTGCCCTGCTGCGACAAATCAAAGAGGAGCAGCCCTCCCTCTTGGAAGGCTGCTCCTCTCTCGGTGCTTCGGTACATGCTGTCGATGAGGCCGTGCGCGTCGTCTCCTTTGGCGCAAGCTATCTCATCGCGGGTAATGTCTATGAGACCGCCTGTAAACCCAGCCTCGCTGCGCGCGGTCTCCCCTTCCTCGAAGCGGTATGTAAGGCGGTACCGGTACCGGTCTATGCAATCGGCGGCATCACCCCAGAACGGCTTCCGGAAGTCCTTGTTGCCGGAGCGGCCGGGGCCTGCATGCGCTCGGCGCTCACTCACGCTTCTCGCTTACTCTGACCGCTCGCATAGTCGATGCGCACGCCGGGCTGCACATTGTAGAGAAATACATGGAAGGAAAACTCGGGATCTCGAAGCGCCTCCGCTTCGAGCTCTACCCCCCGCGCAACCAAGTCATCGCCGAGAAAAACGGGGGTCGCACGGTAGAGCACCGCGCCGCCGCCGTTCTCGATATAATCCGCGACCCGCTTTTCATAGGGCAGCATACCGCTTATGTTAAGATATCGGGTTCCCGTAATTAAGTTCTGCGGGTTCGCATTTTCCCCGGAGAGCATGTAGGCAATCAAATGGCAGCGGTTATAGAGATACTTGTCTTCGATCAAGTCGTCGTAGCGCACCGTGTGCCAGCCGCTCGGCCGCACATCGCCTATGCTCTCGCGCTTCTCTGTCGGCATGGTCGCCTTTGTCAAAACCGCAAAGGCAGGACCACAGCGCCCCAGCGCATCCAAGTCCGCGTAAGACTCATAGCCTTCTGTCTCATGCTGCTCGCCGAGCTGCCGATCCTCCTCCGTAAAGAGCGGCTGCCCCATGTTCATGCTGATATCCGGGCTGCCGTGATAGCCTCCGACCGCCGTTAGCACCGCTTCCGCGGGATCTCCCGGCGGCGGCACGATGATGCCGATTGCCTCTTTTTCCGCCTGCGCTGTCCAAGACAGCCGGGCATTCGGCCACAGCGTCTGCTGCAGGGCTCCCAGGGTGAGCAGTATCAGCAGGATCCACAGCGCCTTACGTATGTTTCCCCCGCGCCTCTTTCGTCTGTATGCCGACATTGCTCCCCCTTGTTCTCTTGCCTGATTTCTTTGCTACAGGCAAGTATACCGTTTCGCTCCCCACTTCTCAAGCCCGCTTGCCCTTCACAGCAAAGAGTGGCTCCTACAATGCGGCTGATGTCGGTAAAGCCGGGATACGCACACCCCTGCGGAAAACGTTTCGGAGCGACAGAAAGGAGAACCATGATACTTTGGACTTCTCAGGAGGAAGCCGTCTACAACGAGCTTCTGAAAACCGGCGTCTATCGCTGCGATTTTAATCTCTCCTCGATGAGAGACTGTCGTAAGCAGTACGACTGGCTGGTGCAACAAATGAAACGGCGCATCGGCCCGCCGCCGGACAAGGTCACTTACCCGGTCTGGGCCATCTATCAACAGGACGGCAAACACCGTAAACCGGATCTCCGCAGAGAGCGCTGGGCGTTCGGCTGCAACGGAGAACGTTTTGCCTGCCTCGAAATCGAAATCCCCGACCGGGAGGTTCTCTTATCCGACCTTGATGTCTGGTGTATCATCTTAAACGACGGCCTCCTCTCCGATACCGAGCAAGAAGACCGCTTCCTCGAGGCGCAATACGAGGCGCTCTCCCCTTCCGAGAAGCGCCGCATGAAAGAGAAAAACTGGGAGCGCGTCTTTGACCTAAGCCCCTTAAACAATGACTGGATGCGAAGAGGGTACGACATTCAGGCAACCTTCTGGGAACTCCGGCTTGAACAGGTTCGGGATGTTCGCTTCTTTCGCGCCGCCGCTAAATTCGATCCACCGCCCTCTGACACGGACATAGTAAGATAAACTCCCATTACGGCAAAATCTCAAGCCAGTAGCCGTCTGGATCTTCGATGAAGTAGATGCCCATCGCCTCGTTTTCAAAGCAGATGCAGCCCATCTCCTTGTGCTTTTTGTGCGCCGCGTCAAAATCGTCCGCCCGAAATGCGAGGTGAAATTCGCACTCGCCGAGGTCGTACGGCTGCGGATGGTCCTTAAGCCAAGTGAGTTCCAACTCAAATTCCCCGACCTCGCTCTTTAAATACACGATGATGAAATCATCCGTTGTCTTTCTTCTCACCTCATGTAAGTCGAGGGCCTCGTTGTAAAAGCGAATGGAGCGCTCCAAATCCGCAACATTCAAATTCTCGTGTATCATCTGAAACTTCATATCTCTTCTCCTTTCGCTGTCTCCGTGTTTTTGATGCGGGAGCTATACTGCGGGTATTCCGTGAGAAAGTGCCGAATCACATCCGGCTCTCCCCAATAGTGGATCGGAAAGACCGCATCGCAATCCACACGTTCCAGGAAATACAAGAGTCCGTCCGCGTAGTGCGCTTCCAGTCTCGGATCGAGCGGCACAAAGGCAATATCAAAATGTCTGCCCTTGATTTTCCCGATTTCCGTGTGAAAAATCGCGCGGAGCTCTCGGTTCTCCTCCTCCGGTTCTCCCTCCCAATACCAGTCGTTCAAATCACCGCCGTGGTAAACAATCCCGTCATCGCTGCTCACAATAAACGCGACGCCGCTGTCGTTTGAAAGCAGGGTCTCGACCCGAACCCCGCCCGCAAGCCGATAGCATTGATTGGGCTCCACAAAACTGCGCTCTATCTTTGACAAGCGCTTCTCATCATTGATATCATTCGCCAACACCGCCCGGTAGCGCATGCCCCTCCCGTCGAGAAGATCAAAAATCTTCGGATTATAGTGATCCCCGTGGCAGTGGCTGCAAAAACCAGCACTTCCTTTTTCCGGTCGAGCGGCGGCAGTTCACCCTTGTAATAGTCAAACACATAGTAGCGATCTTTACATTCCACTAGAATGCCGCTGTGGTCTAAGTAGGTTACTTTCATGAGCTCACCTCGAAGGAAACAAGTTGTTACAAGCCTAGGAACATTTTATGGGGTAATAGGCGCTTTGTAAAGTTGGGGGGAGGGAGCAGAGAAGCGGGAGGCTTTCCGATGCATCTCATTCCGTTATCACTTTAATCCGTCTGTGATGCCCCGATCACAACCATCGTGCCGATTTCCCTGTCATATGCGGACCATAATCCTGTCCCCCACCACTCTTTGCCGGCGTCGAAATAGTTCGAAAAATCATCGTTCCATCGATACACTTCAAGTGCTTGTCTGTTCGGGAAGAGGATTTCATGAAAGCGGATGAAATCGGACTTTACATACGGCGTTCCGTACGGAGGCTCTAAAAAGGCATACCAATAGGGCATCGGCGCGGGGACATTGATACACACCTGTTTTTTGCTTCTGTCCTCATAATACGCATGGCTCGGCGGCATCAAAAATTCTTCCGTATCGACTTTTGTTGCCCACATGTTATCAGCCTCAATATTCAGTCGATACGCGAACGCGGCAAACCTGAGCTCAAGTATTCGGAATGCCTCAATCGCCGCAAGCTTGTGCGTGGCATAGCCTTCATACTCCTTGCCGACAGAGAGTATCACATAATCGAGACTCACCCGGTTCCATGTGGTTTTCAATAACTCGTAGGCCTTGTGTTTTGTCAGCTCAAACATATTCCCTCTTCATCCCCGTATGAACGATAGCTTTCACGCACGGTCTCTTCCGGGTCGGAAAAACATCCGTCTTGTCGCCCCGTTCATGCCGAAGTTGAATCCTGCGCCTTTCGCTTGGGCGCAAGTCCGGCGTTTTTTTTACATTCCAAGTCGTTCTGTGTCCACATAGCCTCTCTTTCAAGTCCCTTGTGGCTATGTAATCTGACGTGTATCAACTAAGCTTCTGCGGAACTCATGATGTTTCGACAACTTGTATACGGTTCCTTCTTGCCGCTCAAAGATTTCAATCGCTTCCGATATCTGCACGTCATCTCCCGGTAGCATGAAAAATCGCCTTGTGCCGAGACGCTGAATGCTATTACTATGTGGATTTTTTTATTTTTCTCTTTTTCCCGTATTTTCCGAACCGCGAATTTCCTCATGGTAAAAGTAATCCACTATCACAGGATGCCCCTGTGGAGCTCTGCCGTATGGCATTTCATTATCCACGAACAAACAGGCATATTTCTTTGCCATTTCTTCGGCCTTCCTTTCCAATGCCTCAAAGTAGCTTCGGTTATGCTTGTTATAGATTTCATCGTAGAGCGGTATCAAATCCGAATGCTTCTCTGCAATGTAGTCCATGATGGTCTTTTTGAAGCCGCCGCGCAGATTCAGATTCTCCAGCCAGAATAAGTCACATTGATCCTTGACCCGTTCGAATATCGCTTCAAAGTCCGTAATTCCCGGAAACACAGGTGATACAAAACAAACCGTCCGAATTCCTGCATCGTAGACCTTCTTCATAGCGGCGATTCTGCGTTCAATGCCGGCTGCGGCATCCATGTCATTTTTGAAACTCTCGTCAAGCGTGTTAATTGACCACGACACGGTGACCTGCCCCAGCTTCTTCAGTAAATCAATGTCACGCACTACAAGATCGGACTTGGTACAGATCAGAATGTCCGCATCACTTCCGACTAACTGTTCCAACAGCTTTCTTGTATTCCCGAACTGCTCCTCCTGTGGATTGTATCCGTCTGTGACCGAACCGATGACCACACGCTGCCCTGCATACTTCTTTGGATTTTTAATTTCCGGCCAATGCTTTACATCAAGAAATGTTCCCCACTCCTCCCTGTGACCGGTGAACCGCTTCATGAAAGAAGCGTAGCAGTGCTTACAGGCGTGGGTACACCCCACATAGGGATTTACAGAATAGCCGCCCACGGGCAGGCTGGATTTTGTCATGATATTTTTTGTCTCGACCTCGCCGATGAGGATGCCATCCATATTTATCATTGCCATGCTCTTTGTGCCTCCAATACTTTATTAAAAGCCTCAGGCAGCTCCTGAGTCATATTTTTGTCCCCTATGATCGGTGCAAGCTCTTCTTTCATAAAGACGGGAATTCCCGCTTTATGTGCCTGATGCGTAAGTGACCACGCCCATTCCGGCTCGGTATGGACCTTTTTGCTTTGTGCACCGGTCATGGTGCCGACTACAATCCAATCAATGCCGGAAAAATCCACCTCGCCGGGATCGTCAAACAGCGGTTCAAAGGTTACATGATAATGCTTTGCCCGAATATTTTTCCGAAGCACTTCGATTCTCCATAGCTCTGACTTCCTCGTTATTGTCACACCAAACCAAGCATTTTCGAGATCTGTATCAAAATCCAGCAAATCAGGACGCTTGCTCAGAAAGAGAAACTGATGCTGCGGATTCTCACGAATCTTCGCAAACACCTCGCTGCGCCATTCATCATGCCACCCGGCAAAATCGCTCATTCCCGTGAGCAGGAAATTTTGCGGGCGCTGTTTATCTATCATACGAAGTTTGTGCGGGAAAAACTCCGGTTTTGAAAAATCATCAATCATATGCCAGCGTTTCACATTATTACGCGCGTAGCAATATTGACAGCCCACGGTACAGCCTATGACCAGATTCATGTTCTGTATTTGGTCTTTTATACATATGCTCATTCTTCACGCCACCCCTCAAGATTTTTCTGAATACGTTCGAGATATGACTCAAACTGTATGACCTCATCCTCTGAAAAACCTCTATAATATATCCTGCCCATTCCGGCAGAAACGTCGTCATAATCGTCTTTCAATGAACGTGATTTTTCAGTGAGATAGAGGAGCGTTTTTCGCTTATCCTGCCGATCCTGTTCACGGCGAATAAGGCCGCATTTCTCCATTCTTTCAAGCATGGTTGTAAGCGATGTGATTGCAAGTCCGCATTTTTCCGATACGGTTTTGATGGATACGCCATCCTCCTGCCATAGCGCATAGAGAATTCTTCCCTGTGCTCCGTTGAAAGCATCAATCCCTTTCTTTGACAATATACGCTCGAAAATCCTGTCACCAAGCCGTTTTATTTTCGTTACCAGAAATCCGCCGTTCATCACATATACTCCTATATCGTAGTTTTTCTAATTATACTATATAGGGGCATTTTGTCAATGTTTTAAGCAATCGCTTCACCTGTCTTTCACAAAAGTGTATCGCTGCCCCATGCGGCAGAATTCCAGTTGCACCAAGTAGCCTTACTGAAGATTCTTTGTTGGTGTGTGGTAGTTTCATCGTATCACGAGTTCGTCAGCGGCTCTGTTTTATCGTCCCGGTTCATCTTACAATCATCCGGATTTTTTTGAAAATGAGCAAAAAAACAGTAAACCTATTCTGGTTTACTGTTTCTCGGATCGTTATATTCAATTATACAAACCTGGATTTAGATATTGACTCTCAAGATAAATAAAACGGTCCGGTCTCCCGAAGTATATTCTGTATCATTAGAGTTTAATGCAGAGTGTAGCTATATAGTCATTTCCATACCGTGATAATCGATTCCTTTGTCACACGATTCATAAAAATCTATCATCGCGAGCCCGTTTTTAAGTTGTCCTCTGATCTGCGTTTCTAAGGTGTGGCTGAATTCATATCCATATTCCGGATTTATGCTTATCTTGCCTTCCTCTTCAAGCTCTTTTGAATTAAACGGGATTGAAAACTTTAAAAGCAATTCCTCATCGGGTTTGTCCCATACAATGTCAGCATCATACATGTATATCCAAGGATTCATAAATCCGACCATTAACAGTCCACCCTTTTTCAATACACGAGAGGCTTCTTGATACATGTTTTCCAAATCTTCAATATACACATTTGAGACCGGATTAAAAATGATATCAAAAGTCTCCTCTTCAAACGGGAACGGCTTTGTCATATCGGCTTGAATCGTGTTGATTTTTAAGCCTTCTCTTTCAGCAACCATCTCATCTCTTTGCAATTGTGATGCAGAAAAATCCATTATGGTTACATCATAACCCTTTATCGCAAAATCCGGTCCCTGCTGTCCGCCGCCGCAGGCTAAACCTAATATCTTTTTCCCGTTGGCTTTTTCAAACCATTCAATCGGTACTCTTTTCCCCACAGTTAATGCAACAGAAATCGGATTCTTTCTAACTTCTTCCACTTCTTCATGTGTCAATGGCTCGGTATAGTCATTTCTTACATGATTCCATCTGTCTTCATTTAATTTGATATAATCGTTCATCCTATCATCTCCTCGTGATTTTATATGATTTCTCGCTTCTACAAATTCTGATTTTTCAATTTCTCCTTCATATTCTTGAATTCAATTCCCCTTTCTGTTACTATCTACTCAACAGAGTTGCCCGAGGTAATGTGTGTCGGGGACCAGGCTGGACCTCTTGGTTCAGCCTCTTATTTTGCCTGTGAATTGGGGAACGGACATGAATCTGAAGAAACCTCTGACTTTCTCGGAACACCTCATCCCTTCCCGAAAATTAAGAAGCGCTCCGTTCCTGACAGGAGTCGAACCCGGAGCCTTACGCCCGGGAAGCGATAGCGCTCTTTTTGTCGATATTCACCCTTGTCATTAGATATCCACGAAGTCCCATTAGACAGGTTTTAGATTTTCTAATCGTGGGGAAACAGAACTCTTTCCGACTATCGCCTTCATTAGCAAAATCTCTATCGTCTCCATTCAGTTATTATTTATAAACATCCGTAGTTCTTGCACTGTTTGTGTCGAAATTCCAAAAAATATTCAAATTAAATTGTATATTATGAAAACAAACGGGAGGAAGATTCTTTAATCTTCCTCCCGTTTTATGCTGTTCCTGGCGGGAGTCGAACCCACGGCCTTTCGCTTAGGGAGGCGAACGCTCTATCCAGCTGAGCTACAGAAACCTATGTTATAATATTATAAAAAGCTTTGTGTGGGAAGCACAAGCGGAACAAAGAGGATCTTAGCACATGCAGCTTCGTAAGCAAGCGAACAGACAGCCTCTGCTGGGGCGCTAAGCGCTCTCAAATTCTCGTGATGGAAAAAAACAACTGACCTAAAAGAGACGGCCTCCTAAGCTGATATGTACCCAGAATTCTGGACACATTGACTATCGTTAGGCACCGCAACTGGATGCTATCCTGTATTGTACAGGAGGCATCCAGTTTGTTTTCTTCTGGATTCTCCTGTTGTTATAGTAATCGATATAATCATCGACTGCAGTAACAAATTCCTCAAAGGACTTGAACTCTTGCTCATGTCCATAGAACATCTCATTCTTCATCCGACCAAAGAACGACTCCATAATGCCGTTATCATGGCAATTCCCCTTTCTGGACATCGACTGTGTGATGCCATGCTTCTCAAGCTCGGTTCGATAGTAGGCGTGCTGATACTGCCAGCCCTGATCTGAATGCATAATCAAGCCTGTTAACTTTGGAAACTTTGCAAATGCCTTATCCAGCATGTCCTTGATCTGTTCCATATTAGGATGCAGCGAAACATTGTACGAGATAATCTCGTTCCCGCACATGTCGAGGATCGGAGAAAAGTAGCACTTCCCCCATCCCATGTTGAACTGAGATACGTCTGTTGTCCATTTCTCGAGGGGTGTGTCTGAAATAAAATCCTGTTTAAGGAGATTGTCAGCGGTCTTGCCCACCTCACCTTTGTAAGAATGATACTTCTCCTTCGGACGCTTGCCGAGCAATTCCATGTCGTGCATGAGCCGCTGAACACGTTTGTGATTGACCTCAAATCCACGATTATGCAGCTCCGCCGTAATTCGGCGGACACCATATCGCTGCCGGTTCTCATCGTAAATTCTGCGGATCTCTGCGGAAAGATCTGTATTCCTGAGAGCAACTGCGTCAGTCCTGCCAAGTTCATAGTAGTAGGTGGACCGGGACATTCCCATTGCTGTCAGCAGGTACTTCAGTTTGTATCCTCTGTCGCGGAGTTCTTTGATGATCGCTGCTTTCTCGCCTTGAGTCGCGCAGCTTCCTTTTTCTTCTCTCAAGGCGATCTCTTTTTTTATTACTTCGTTCTCGGCCTTAATCAAGGCGTTCTCTTCACGAAGCCGGAGGAGCTCCTCGTATTCACTCTCCTGGAGTTTTCTGGGATTGTTGATATTTACTTTCTTCATCTTCACAGGATCCTTTGGCTTGCGGCCTTTCTTCTTACTTACAAGTCCATTATACCCGTAAATCTTATATTTTTGCACCCAGTCATAGAGCAGACGGCTCCCAATGCCGGCCTCTAGCGCAACAGACTGTGCCGTCCTCCCGGCGAGAACCTTTGTGATTAGCTTCAGTTTCTCTTCAGGCGTCCACGGATGCTGCTTTCCATGCTTTAGGACCTGGGAGCCATTTGCCTTTTCGGCACGAGCCCATCGACGAATCATGGCGTGAAAGTTACCCGGATTGTTATAACCCTCCGGTGTCTCTGGCCATTTCCCCTGTCGATACAGGTCGACACACATCTTCTTGAATTCATAATCATAGCGCATGATAAAACCCTCCTTACTGTGACACTTCCGTGTCCAGTAAAGAGGGTACATATCAAGCTGCGGAAGGCCGTCTCTTTTTCTCTGTATGGCTTAGTGCTTTCGATAGCGCCTGTCTCTGTCTCTTTCCCTCTTCTTTACTTGGTTCCAGTGAGCGCTACGCCGTTCACATAGAGCGTGTGCCCGTTTGCCGTCACATTGGCCGCATCTCCGTTAAAGGAAGTCACATAGCTGTCCGCACTGAGCGTCCAGGTACTGGTGCTGTCCAGCGTCACCGAGACGGTTCCGACTTCGGTCGAGACAGTCTCGCCCTTCGCATTGCTGATTTTGCCGTCCACGGAGCCCTCAAAGCTCGATCCGTCGCTAAGCTCAAGATTTAAGGTGGAATCGTTGCCCACCTTGACTGCGCCCGCAAGCGTCTGCTTGCTTGCCTTCAAGGTCGCAATGTTTTTTCCGCCGCTCCAACCGTCCGCGCAGACCGAGAGCAGTATCTTCTCGGAGTCCTCGTTGACAATCTTCACATCGTTCAATGTAATCACGGCATCGGTGTTGGTCACGTGGAACACATGGCCGCTCTGACTGGTCAGGCTGCCGCCGTTCATCGTAAAACTGCTCGTGCCGCTGTCCGCATCGCCGGACATGGACTGATAAATCATAATGCTGTCGAGGAAGGTCGCGTTGCCGTTTCGCTCTGTATTCTTCGCCGTGAGATTGCAGTTCTCAAGCTTAATGGAGTTCAGTCCCTCAATGCAGACACCTTCCGCGCGATAGGACTTAAGCTCTGCGTTGGACACCGTGATGTCCGCCGTGGAATAAATCGCCGGGGAGCCGACTCCGCTTGACTCATAGCTGCCGCCGTCTACCACGACCGTGCCGCCGCCGCGGTCCGTTCGAATCGCCGCGGAGGACCGGCCTGTCGTCGTGACCTTCAGATTCGAGGCCTTTGTGATGCCACCGCCGGTTGTCATAATGCCGCCGGAGCCGTCGCCCATGGTTGTGATTTTCGTGTCCTTTATGGTGACCGTCGTGCCGTCACCGCTTTCTCCGTTCTTTCCCCCGTTGCCGCCGTAGCAGAACATACCGTTCGCGCCGTTCGCGTTGGAAGTGATGCTTCCGCCGGTAATCGTGGTCTTGGAACCGCCTTTTACCAGAAGCGCTGCGTTGAGGCCGTAGAAGTTGCAGTTGTCACCGCCGTCGGAGTCGCCGGTCTTCGTGAGCAGGGGATTCGCAATGCTCACCGCATCGGAAGTCGAAATGAGCAGAGCGCTCTCATCGCTCGTTGCGCTTACATAGGTCTGGTCGCTCGTCGAGCTTGCGGATGTGATTACCGCGGCGCCCTTGTACTCGAAGTCCGAGCTGCTTCCGCCCGGCGCTCCTCCGGGTCCGCCCTTTCCGTCCGGGGCTTTTCCATCCGGCGCACCGCTCGGCGCTTCTCCCTGCGCCATGTTGCTCTCTGTCTCGGTGCTGCTTTCCGCAGAAGTGCTTGTGGCAGCCTTGTTTCCGCAGGCGGCAACGCTGAGTGCCACCGCTGTCGCAAGCAACAGCATACGACCGTTCTTCTTTCTCATAAGAACTCCCTTCTCGAAATAAACTTATTTCCTGCTGTTTCCGTGATGCTTCGGCAACAATATACCAAGGCTAACTATAGCGTATCCTCCTATCGCGGAACAAGTTAAGAAATACGGTCTGTCCGTAGAAAGAAGACGCTCAACGTATCCGGAAGCCTCGTTCTCCTTCCCGTATCGGAATCGTCCGAGCCTCCATGTTTTCAATCTTCACATAACGTCCCTGTTCGATTTCCAGGATCACGCGGTCAATCTGCGCTTCCGTCCCCTGTATCTCCATGCTGACAGAGCCGTCGTCCTCATTTCGCACCCAGCCCACAGCGCCCGCAAATTCGGCGGCGTACTTCGCCCGGTAGCGAAACCCGACGCCCTGCACAAAGCCGTAAAACCGAAGGTATTTCCGTATCATACGCGACTCCTCTATCCTGTGTCGCCTCTCTATACCGAAGCGACATTCATCCTTTTGCCCGAGCGCTGAATGCCGTCATCTCGATTGTATCTTCGTATGGCAGAGCTCTCTGCGTTTCCTTTACCGCAGCGCGGCATCGATCTTGTCGTCCAGACTGTCATCTTCCACCGTAAAATACTGCCGGTCTCCGGGTCTGCGGTAAAAGAGGGCCAGTTGCCCCGTCTGCTGCACCAGAACGGCTTCTAACTTGCCTGCCACCCCTTCCTCGGACTCTGCGGAGATGAGAGAGCCGCTGTCAAGCTTCTCCTTGAGGGCGACAAGGTAGCTGTGCCCGAGTTTCGAGAGTCCGGCCTCATTCATGCGGAAGCAGAGCTGCACCGCCCGGTCTCCCACGGGATAGTAGAGCTCACAGAAGGGCGCATCCTTCGTGTACTCATGCTCCTCCGGACGGAAGAGTTCGTAAAAGTCTCTGAGCCCGGCCTCGTTCTTTCGAATGCAGGCAATGGCGCGCTTCTTTTCCGGGCCGTCTTCATCCCTTCCCTCCTGCAGCGCCAAATCCGCCTTGGGATCGATCCAGTGGTAGAGCATCGCTTCCAGACTTGCCCCTTCTTCCGCTTCCCGCTTTAGGGTGAGGAACTCATAATCTCCCGGTACGAGTTTCAGCCCCTCCTCTGCCGCGGCGCGTGCGCCCTCCTTGTCCCCGAAGTGCGCGCGTAGCTTTCCGAGCAAAAGGTAAGTCCAAGGATAGTCCGCTTCTTCGAGCACACCTTGTTCCGCATAGCGCAGCGCCTCTTCCGGATATCCGCTGTACAAAAGTCCCACGGCATAGCGGTAATACCAGACGCCGGAACCCTTGGCGTTTTCCTCGGCGTCCTTCATCCACGCTTGCCCGCGATAGTAATAACTGTATTCTCCCACGTTGTTGCAGGCGAGACCGTAGTAGAGCGAGAGTTTCAAATCCCGGCGAGCCTGCTTCTTTGAAAAGCGGCCGGCCGCGGCGCCCGCATCCACAAACTGCTCAATCCAACGCACCATTTTCCCGTAATAGCCGCCGTCATCCTCCAGGAAGGCCTCCAGGGTCTCAATGTCTTCGGGCGAGAGCAGAGAGCCGGTCTCCGCGTGCCGTTTCGGTTCCGCGCGGTAGAGGGTAATTCCGCCCACATTTCTTCGAAAGCTGTGAAACTCCGCGCCGGTCATGCCCTGCTCCTTAAAGAAGGCGAGGGCGGCATCCAGCACAGATTCCAAGTCCCAGGCAATGAAGTCCAAATAGCCGTAGTACAGGCCGCTCGCAAAGCCCGTATGGCAGAGGGCATCCTCACCGCCGTGTTCGCTCAAATAGGCGCGCAATGCATCGCGAAACGCTGCGAGCGCCTCTTCTCTTCCCTCTTCCGGAAAAGCGCTGATGGGATACAGCAGAAAGCCCGGCACTATGCCGTTCCGGTGATATTCGTCAACCAGATCGCTCTCTCCGTGCAGATATTCATTGATTGCCGCGGAAAGGCGCGTGCTGCCCTCATAGACATCCAGGCGCCAGTCGGCATCCGGATCTTCATCCGCATCGAGCCGATACGCAATTTCGGAAGTATCCAGATAGGCACCGGCATCCTCCCACGCGGGATAGCCGAGCTCCCGTTACATACGCGTATAAGTCCGAAAGTTTCTTCGACTCACCCGCCTCAGGGCGCTTCCAGTAACTCGATGCCCGTGAGAAACGCAATCGCCGCTATGTCGCCGAGTATCTGGTTCGTTAGCTTATAGAGCATCCACTCCGCCCGCCGCGGATTTTCCCGCTGCAGGGGCAGGAGCTTTTCACAGTAGAGTTTCAGGGAAAAGAGCTGCTCTCCGGTCGGAATCAGCCAAACGTCTACATCCGCGGCATCGATTTGAACGGTATCTTGTTGCAGCGCAAACTTATCGCTCGGCGCGGAACCCGCCCGTATCTTCCAGTGCGCGAGAACTTCCTTCGGCGCGCGGCGGCAAAAATACACGAGGGGATAGAGCGCGGAGCGTCTTCCCTCCGCACAGAGTATGAGCTCATACTTCTCTCCGTCAAAGCCGAGTTCAAACGAGACATCTCGAATGGCCTGCTCCAGTACGGCGCCACAGCGCTGCAACATCGCCTCTCCATCGTCCTCGTTTCGGTCGATTGCCGCCCGGAGTTCTGCCTCGATTGCAAGGAAGGCAGCCCAGGCCTCCTTTGTTCTCTCCCGGAAGTTTTTCTCAAAGCGCGGAAAGGTGAGACGTTCCCTGCAGTCGTCTACATATTCCCTTACTTCCTTGTCTTCCGGATGCAGGAAGAGGGCGCGCTCAAAGTAGTAAAGCGCAAGCCCGTCCTCGTCGAGATAATAATAGGCGAGCGCCGTCAGCCGGTTCCGCCGAAAATCTTCCGATAGCGCCTCTTCGTCCGTTGCCAAGACTCTGAGCGCCTTATGATAGAGCTCTGCTCCCTCGGTCTCCGCAAGTGCGAGATAAGCCGTCGCAAGCTCTGCATCTCCCTCGGGGCCGCGCTCCTCGGCGGGAATTGCCTCCAACAGCTCCCTGCTCTTCTCAAACGCGCCGCTCTCGTTCCAACGCCGGCATTGTTCCAAAATATCCACGCGCTTTCCTCCTCATTCGCTTTCCGACTTTTGCCGAAACGCCGCATAGCCCTTTGCTCACTGCAAAGGACTTCGAAAACCAAGCCTACACTACTCCGAAAATTCTCCGTCCACCATGCCGTTCAAATAAAAACCGGGGTCGGCGATAAACGCCTCCCAGCTTGCAAGCGGGCAGAACTCCTCCTGCTCTGTATCGAGATACCAGATTCGCTTGTCTCTCGGACTCCAGAGCAAGACATAGTCACTGTAGTTATCCATCTCCGCCATGAGAGACAAGAGCTTTTTCCGCTTCCAACGGAACTCCCGCAGTTCAAGATAGGGGTAAAACTCCATCCACCGCACCGACTCCCGTTCGGGGAATTCGAGGCGCAGCGCCCCGTTTTTAAAGTACGCTGTCATAGCCGCCGGCAGATGATAGCTTTTTAGCTCTCTCAGCTTTTCCTGCTCGTTATGCCAGTCCTCCGGCTCGAGAGAGCGCAAATACTCGGCCATCTCTCTGTTCTTGTTCTGCACCGCCAGCGTATAGGGACGGTCGCCGTACTTGTCCGCAAGGGTGATATCCGCCCCCTTTGAAACAAGATAGCGAAGAAGCTCCAAGTGATTCTCGCGTGCCGCCTCCGTGACCGGGGTCGAGGCATAGGGAAAGACCATGTCCGGCTTATGAAAGTTGATGTCCGCCCCCTGTTGTAAGAGGTACTCCGTGAGCATGCGGTTTCCGCTGTGCGCCGCAGCGCGGAGCGGCTTCCCGCCGTAGCGCCGTAAATCCAAAGATAGCCTATCGATTACAGGCAGTATCTTCGAATCTCTGACATCCTCCAGGCAGTAAAAGAGGCGGCTTATATTCTCCTCCCGCGGCGTGATGCGGGCACCTGCCTCCACCATCGAAAGAAAGGCGCTCAGGTCTCCCTTATTGAGCGCCTCATAGAGGCTCTCCTCCTTCGCCTCACTCATGCCTCGTTTTCCTCGGTATACGTTCGCTCGATGTCTATGAACTGAATGTAGATACCGGAGACCTTGCCCTCGCTGTCATAGCCGAAATATGTCGGGTAATAGCCGTCTCCCCAACCGCTCGCAAAGAGAGCCACTTCCGCATTCGCCCCCGGAACTTCCCACTTGAGCCAGTCGCCCCATTCGCCCTGGTACTTCGGACGTTCCGCTGCGTTCTTTTTTAAAAGTTCCTCCAGCAAGTCGCCGTAGAGGTCAAAGTCGCTGTCCTGCTTTGTCTTCTCTTCCAGAAAGGCAAGATAAGCTTCTTTTGTTGCGAAGTCCGCGATGCAAGCCATGCCGGCATCCACGCCGAAGCCGAAGTAATCGCCCTCTTTGAATTCTCCCTCAAGTCTCTCTTCGCCCGTCACCGCGAGCTCATAGCGCACCGTTTCTCGGCCGCTCACTTCCAGCTTGGCGCAGGCATAGCGGTCTCCGTACTCCTTGCTCGGCACCACGCAGAGCTTAAGTGTATAGCTCCCGGCCGGTATGGTCTGCAGATAGGGCACGGCATCATCCAGGGTCACCATGGGATCGCAGACCACGATTTTTCCCGTCGGAAAATGCACGGGCCCGAGATCCAGGATATCCACTTCCTTTCTTCCGATTACCTTCTCCGTGAAATAGCGCTCCAATTTGACATCCGCGTCCAGAATTTCGCGCACTGCCTCATACTGTTTCATCCACTCTGCTGTCGGCATCTCTTTTTCCTCTCGATAAACCGGTTTTACCGGTGTTTTTATTGACTCCCTTTCTCAGCGCGTCCCCGACGCGTACTTGCCCATATTGATATCCAGTACCTCTCTCGGCGGCTGAATCAATGCATCCTCATAGCGGCAGGACCAGTGCAGTTCGGAACTCATCTCTCCGTCTACGACGCCGTCCACCGTCTCCCCGTCCGCAATTACGTTTCCGCTGCCAAGCAGATAGGCGGCCACATTGTAGGCGTGATTCACAACCCAATTCGGATTCATACCGTGGAAATGGTACTGAAGATCCGGCAGGAAGAGGGTGCTCATACCCAGGGTATCCACGACCATGTCTTCGCTGTCCTGCACATTGAAAAAGCGCACGTTGACACCGAAGTAGATGAAGCGGTTTGTGCCCTCCGTCTCATGCTGCCGCACGCTCTCCGCGGTAAACAGTTTTCCGGAACTCGGAAAATAGAAGGCCTCACAGTCCGGGTACAGTTCCGAAAGGGCCTCCAGGAAGTCCATGTCGAGGGTGGCGCGCTGCACGGCCGGAAGCGCCCTCGCGAGCATATCGGTCGCAAACACACGATATCGGCAGTTGCCGAGTATATCGTCTCTCTCCTCGAGGCAGTCCCACATCTGACTCCGAAGAAAGTCATCGATCTCCTCGCCATCAAACGCCGTGCAAGCCGTCACCATGAGCTGCACCGGCACGCTTTGATCTTGAAACTCTGCCCTATAGTCGAGTGCCGCAAAGCCCGCTGTCTTGCCGTCATGACAGAAGCACTCTGTCTTACCGACATGCTTCTCGATGACAGCACTCATCCGCTCCTTAGACGGCATATCTGCCGGCTCCCGAAACAAGAGCTCTATCACAAAGGGACCGCCGGCCCTCTCTGCCTTGTTCTCATCCAAATCCTGTCGAAATACCTCTTCGCTCATCGCTTCCTCCCAATCGGAGCCGCTCCGAAAGCGCGCTCCCTTTCAGCTCTCAAACAGCTCCCGACGCAGGGCTTTCAGTTCTTCGCGGAATTCCGCAAGCGAAGTCTCATCCATCACCTCTGTGAGATCGTACTCCTTCTCATGATCCGCAAAGTCACTGAGCGCTGCCCGAAGAACTTCCTTTTCTTCACAGCTCGCCGTAAGGCGAATGTTCCGCGCTTCAAGACCTTCATCCAGGTCTTGTAAATTCACGCTCCCGCTCCGCAGGCACTCTAAATAAAGGGCCGCCAGGTCGCCGATCAAATCGATGGCATAGTAAAAGTTAAGTTCCATCCCCTCTCGATTCGTAAAGCGAAGCGCATCCCCGGTCATGCGAAGCGAGGACTCCCGCTCTTCGAGTGCCTTAAGGCCCGTCCGTGCAAAAATCTCACCGAGCCCTATCTCATCTTTCTCAAAGTCTTCCAACAGGCTTAGGAGGGTCAGGCTGTCGTCCGTCCCACCGACATAGCTGCCCCAATAGCTCTCAATGTACATGCTTCGCTCCTTCCGTACCCGCACCTTTCCCGCAGACATGCAAGCGCCGTCTGCTGTTTCAACAAGCATTGCTCCCGCAGAACTCTGCCCGAATCTGTTCTCCCAGTTTCCGAAAACGCGCTTCTTTTCCGTCGTGGTGACCGTAGTCATCCATGGAAAACCGAAGCTTTACGCCCTTTTCGCGTAAGATGTCCGCGACCCGCTCTGCGGCATCCGCGGCCGTAGAGAGCGGTGCCGGATGCCCTTCGCCCTCGCGTCTGCCGTTTTGCAGATAAAGGCGGCAATTCGCATTCCGGATTTCCGTCCGCGCGCAGTAGTCCGCAAAGCCTGGATACCAAAAAGAACCGCAGAGCGAAAAAACGGCACACGCTGCGGTCTCTCGGAATATGCTGTACACTGCCGCAAGCCCGCCGAGAGAATACCCCCCGTAGGCAATGCGCTCCGCATCAATGGGATATTTCGTAAGCAGTTCCGGAAGTTTTTCCCAAAAGAGCTCCCTGTGATACACATCCGCCTTTCCTTCGAAGGGCTTTGCATCCGCCCGGAATGCGGGCTGCGGCCAAGGACTGAAGTCCGCGGTTCTCTCCTCTGAAACCACGGACAGCACAAACATATCCGAAAGCAAAGCCGCAAGCGTCTCGGGAAGCGCATCGTTCCAGAGAAGCAGAGGGTAACGCTTGCCCTTCTCGAGCTCTTGCGGTAGTTGTAAACTGTACTGTCTCACGCGGCTTACTTGCTCTTATGCTCTATGATCTTCACGACAAATCATAGACACGCTTGGTCGAGGGAATATTCAGTCTCTCCTCCGGCGTATGAATGTCCTTCATGTCAGGTCCGATCGAGACTGCATCGAGGTTTTTGATTTTGCCCGAGAGGATGCCGCACTCCAGGCCTGCGTGAATTGCCTGCACCGACAGCTCTTTTCCGAAGAGCTCGCGGTAAATAGCCGCCGCCTCATCGCGGAACGCAGACTCCCGCACATACTCCCAGGCCGGGTACTCGCTGTGCACCGCAGAGCTTGCCCCGAAGCAGCTCGCGACAAATTCGATTTTATCGACCACCGCCCGGAATGCGGTCGCAACCGAGCTGCGAACGGAATACTTGAGTGTAAAGGTCTCGGCCGATAGCTCCGTGATCCCGAGGTTTACCGAAGTCTCAACCAGGCCCTCGATGTCCGCGCTCATGCGCTGCACACCGTAGGGAAGGGCTTCCATGAGTCCGAGCACCTTCTCGGTGCTCTCCGCCGTGAGTGCCGCCGCGCCGCTGTCAACAACCTTAGTCGTAAAGCTGAGAGAGGGGATCCGTTCCCGCATACTCGTTTCGAAGCACGGTCTCTTCCGCCCGCACTGCCTCGCGGAATGCGCCGGTGCTCACGCTGTCCGCGAGCACCAGTTCGGCGCTCGCCTCTCTGGTAATCGCATTGTACTTCGCACCGCCCGCAAGCGTGACCAAACGGAAGCTATAGTCCCGGCGGAGTGCCGTCAGCACGCGCGCAATGAGAAGCGCCGCACTCGCTCTGCCCTTGCCGATTTCCATGCCTGAGTGACCGCCGGAGAGCCCGGAAACCTCGATCAGCACATGCTCTCCCCGAAACGCTTCTCGCCGCACCGGGAGGTTTAAGTCCACATCGCCGCCGCCCGCGCAACCCGCGAGCGCAATGCCCTCTTCATCCGAATCCAAATTGAGCATGCGGTTTCCCTTCAGCATGGACACATCGACCGCATGCGCGCCACCCATATCCGTTTCCTCCGAGACCGTGCATATAAATTCAATTCTCGGGTGCTTGAGCGTGGGCGAGTCGAGCAGCGCAAGCGCATAGGCAAGCGCAATGCCGTCGTCAGCGCCGAGCGTGGTTCCCTTTGCCCGAAGCCAGTCACCGTCCACGTAGAGATCCAAGCCCTCTTTCGTCATGTCCTTATCGCAGTCCGCAGCCTTCTCTGTCACCATGTCCATGTGACCCTGGAGAATAATCGGCGGCTCCGCTTCATAGCCCTCGGAAGCCTCCTTAATGATGATTACATTGTGCTTCTCATCCCGGTAGTGCTCGAGCCCTCGCTCCTTTGCAAAGTGCAGGAGATACTTGCTGATTTTCTCCTCCTGATGTGAGGGTCTCGGAATCTGAGAGATTTCCTCAAAAAAAGCGAATACTTCCTTGGGTTCCAAATTGCTGAGTACTCCCATTTTGCACCTCTTTCTGTACTGATTTTTTTGGTCAAATCGCTCTTTTTACTATACCCAAGCGCTTGCTTTTTGAAAGACTTGCACGCAGTCAAAAAAAGAGAACTCCCGGGCGGAAGTTCTCTTTTTATCGCTGTCGTTACCAGACCGCGACCCCCTGCATCCACACCGTGCCCTTCAAAGCGTCTGCCGACCTTCGGCTCGCCCTGCAAATCCAGGCTGTTGATGTAGACGTGAAATTGGAGATCGTGGGTGCGCAGCAGGAAATCCCAAATAATCTCGCCGGTCTCCCAGTTTTTTCTCCGGCTGATTTCGCGTATCTCGCCGATTACAACATAGAGATCGCACTCTATGCCGTCCGGCATAAAACAGGATTCCACGATGGAATAAATGTCTTCGCGGCGCAGGCGTTTGTTGACCGACTCGTAGAGGCGAAGGTCGCTCGCGGTCAAAGTCTCCATGGCACCCTCATCGCCGTCCTTCGCCGCACTGATCATGCGCGCGCGCTCGCGCTCCGTGATGTGTAAAAGTTCGCGCTGCCTTTCATTTTTATACACCGGCAACAGGATCTTTCCGTCCCGGCAAAGGCCGCCGATACTCACGCCCCGCGGCATTTTGTACGGTGTCTTGGCACGCTGCTGCCGATATTCCGCGACATTGGTCAGACGGAATATCAGGCTGATGCCGATGCGCATATCATCAATGAGTCCGGAGTAGACCTCATTGTCCACGTGGCGCTCTATCATGCACTCTGCCGTCGAAGTGATGCCGTCGGCGTCGATGTAGGGCAGATAGCGCTCTCTGACAAGCTTTCCGTCCGCCGCGACATAGCCCCCCATCGTTAAGCCGAGGCGCTCACCGAGCGGAATCCGGAGTTCCCAGAGTCTGTCCCCGTTTCGCATGGCAATGTGATGAACGGCGTCCCGATTGCGAAACAGCAGCTCCTCCAGAATTTCTCTGGCGTCTCTGTCACTGTCCACTCTTGCAAAGCCGATTGTCCGAAAATATCTGTGCATCCTTTGATTCCTACCTAAAACCTTTCGCGCATTGCTCTCTGCTTAGAAAATGCGCCAGCCGCAAATAAAGTTTCTCTGCCACCAGCCGTTCAGAGAACGGTGCACCACTCTTCCGTTCGAAGAGCTCGCGTCAATCACGCTGCCGCCGCCCGCAACAATGCCGACATGTCCCGAGACGACGATGATATCACCCGCTTGCAAGTCCGAGAAGTTATTGATTCTCTGGCCGCGCCCGGAGCTCGCCCAGCCGCCGGAAGTCATATAGGACTGGCTCACACCGGAGTGATTCAGGCACCAGTAGACAAAACCGGAGCAGTCAAAAGCACTGTCTCCCTTGGCACCCCAGACATAGGGCGTGCCGAGTTTGGAACTCGCGACGCTTAAGAGCGTTCCCACGGAACCGCTGCCCGAAGTAGGTGTAGCTCGAGCCGCCTCCTCCGCCCTGAGAGCCGGAATTGTTACTCTTACTTCCGCCGTTCTTCGGTCTGTCGTTGTTCTGCGTCTTCGTCTTTGCCTTCGGCTTCGGTGCCGGCCGCACGACATCGTTACTCGCAAGCTTTGCCATCGTTGCCGCGCCGACCATGCCGTCCGCCGAGAGACCGTTTCTCTCCTGGAAGGCCTTGACCGCATTCTTGGTCGCATCGCCGTAATAGCCGGTCGCAAGCTGTTTGTCAAGGTAGCCCCACTTGCTGAGCAGCTCCTGCACGCGTTCCACGGACTCGCTCTCGTCACCGAGCGTCAGGCCGAAGGCCTGCGCGTTCGGACTGTTCAGCGCATCGCGGGTACCGGGTCCCAGATAACCGTCGACAACCTGGTTGTTTCTGCTCTGGAACTCCTTGATGGCCAAGACCGTGCCGAGACCGAAATTGCCGTCCGCCTCTCCGGTCAGATAACCCAACTCCTTGAGCCGCTGTTGCGCTGCCATGACAATGTCGCTCTTCTCGCCGTAAACCACCATGTTCGGCTTGACCTCATCCGAATAGATGAGGTTCATGGTTTTAAGGCCCACCTTGCCGTCCTGCCCAAGACCGTTCATCTGCTGGAATTTCTGCACCGCCGCCAAGGTCTTTCCGTCAAAGGTTCCGTTTACATCAGCGGTCTGTGCGAGATAGCCGAGCTGATAAAGTCTCTGCTGCAGCGTCACGATGTCCGTTCCGCTGTCGCCCTCCTGCGCCGTGTAGTAGTGCGCATTCTCATCCATGATGGCCTTGAGGGTCGACTCACCCACAATGCCGTCCTGCGGCAGCTTATTCTGCCGCTGATACACCTTCACCGCCGCCGCGGTCACCTCGCCGTAATAGTCCGTCGGCTCATCGTTGTCCATAAATCCGAGTTCCATGAGACGCGCCTGCAAATCCTTGACAATCCAGTTCCGCGTACCGATGCGGATAATTTCGGGTGCGGGTTCTGTGGTCGGCACGACCAAATCCATGTCCGGGAACTGTGCGCCGGAGGGAGATACCGCCACGATATCGCCCGGATTTGCGGGGAGTGCCGCCTCGGCACTGCTCTCCGTACTTTCCTCCGCACTCTGATCCGCGCCGCTCTCTGTGCTCTCCGCAACGCTGCTCTCGGAGCTGCTCTCCGCTGTTCCCTCCGCACTTGCCGCACTCTCCGTGCTGCCGAGTTCCGTGCTCGCGGCGCTCTCCTTTGCCGCATCGCTCTGTGCCGTCTTCCCCTGCGAGCAGGCCGTTAGCATCGCCGCTGTCACAAACAGCGCGAGCGCCTGCTTTTTCGAAATTCTCCGTCTCATTTTAATGTCCTCGATTTATGAAAACGCGGGTACACCCGCGGAATAAATATCAAATGTTTCTCAAATGCTTATGCCCGCAATAACTCTGCCAAGGCCGCAAACTGCGCAAGCGAGAGCACCTCGCCGCGCACGGTCTCCGGGAGTCCGAGCGAAGAAAGCGCCTCATTTACCTTCTCCCGCGAGAAGCCCGCATTCTTCAGTCCGTTCACCAGCGTCTTTCTTCTCTGATTGAACGAAGCTCGAATGATGCGAAACAGAAAAGCCTCATCTCCGGTCTGCACCGGTTTCTCCGCATAGGTCCTGAGGCAGATGACCGCAGAACCGACCTTGGGTCTCGGGAGAAAACAGTGGGGCGGCACATTCGCCACAATCTCGGCCGCGGCATAATACTGCACCGCAAGCGAGAGCGAGCCGTAATCCTTTCCGCCCGGCGAAGCCTGCATGCGCTCCGCCACTTCCTTTTGCACCATAACGGTGATGTTCTCAATCGGAAGTCTGCTCTCCAGAAGCTTCATCAAAATCGGCGTTGTGATGTAGTAAGGGAGATTTGCGACCACCTTGATTCGCTTCCCGCCGAGTCTTTCCGACAAGTCATTCAGGTTCTGTTCCAGAATATCTCCCTGAATCACTTCCACATTGTCGTACTCCGCGAGACTCTCCGCGAGAATCGGAATCAAACCGCGGTCTATCTCCACCGCGAGCACCTTTCCCGCCCGCTCCGCGAGCCTCTGGGTCAAGGTCCCGATGCCGGGACCTATCTCCAGCACAGCGTCCGCCTCGGGAAATCTGCGCCGCATCGGCAATTCGATCCAAGACATGACTGTCAATCAAAAAATTCTGCCCGAACTTCTTTTGAAAGCGAAATTCCTCGTGGCGCTTTAAGAGCGCTATGGTGTTTTCCGCTCTGCCGAGATCTGCCATCAGCACACCTCCCCGTCTGCGAGTTTCGGGAAACAGCGCAGCGCATTTTCCTCTGTGACGCGCCGCACTTCCTCCTCCGTAATCCCCTTGATGCGCGCAATTTCCTGCGCAATATAAGGCAGATTCCGCGAGTCGTTTCGCTTTCCGCGCTTCGGCTCGGGCGAGAGATAGGGACTGTCCGTTTCGAGCAAAATGCTCGTGAGCGGGACTGCCGACGCCACCTCTTTCATCTTCTTGCCGTTTTTGAAGGTCACAACCCCGCCGATGCCGATGTAAAACCCGAGTTCTGTGTAGCGAAGCGCGAGTTCCGCACCGGAAGAAAAGCAGTGAATCACTCCGCCGATACCGCGCACCGCTGCGCGCTGCATCTCATCAAAGGTGTCTTGGGCAGCCTCTCTGGAGTGAATGATGACCGGAAGCCCGGTCTCCGCCGCCAAATCCAACTGGCGGCGAAACCAAATCTTCTGTACGTCCCGCGGCGGTTCCTCGTAGTGGTACTCCAGTCCGATTTCACCGATTGCGACCACCTTCGGATGCTTCGCAAGTTCCGCGAAGTCGCAGAGAACGCGATCGCTCAATTCTTCCGCATGATTCGGATGTGCACCGAGCGCCGCGTACATCCATGGATAACGCTCTGCGAGCCTAAGCCCCGTATAACTCGATTCCACTGAAGCGCCCGCGTTGATGACCTTCCGAATGCCGTGCTCTTTCAGACTTTCGAGCAACTCGTCCCGGTCGGCATCAAACGCCTCGTCATCGTAGTGCGCATGGGTATCCAGGAGCATCAGCCGATCTCCGCGCCGGACGGCATATCCTCGGACATCGTCGTCATCAGACTCAGATTTCCGTTTTCATCCGCCGCCGAGAGCAACATGCCCTGGGACTCCATACCCGCAAGACGCGCGGGCTTTAAGTTCACAATTGCCATAACGCGCTTTCCGACCAGCTTCTCCGGCTCCGGATACCACTTCTTAATGCCGGAGAGAATCTGAATCTCCTTGCCGCCGCAATCCAGTCGGAAGCAAAGGAGCTTCTTCGACTTCGGAACCTCCTCGCACTTAAGGACCTTGCAGACGCGGAACTCACACTGCGCAAAAGCATCGTATTCCACTTCCGGCTTGGACGGAATTTGAATCTCGGACTTCGGCGCTTCCGCCTTCTCCTCTTCCGCTGCCGCCTCTTCGGCCGCTGCGTTCTCCGCATTCAACTTTGCCTCGACCTCCTTCGGATCCAGGCGGCGGAACAGCATCTCTGCCTCCGCTGCGACCCGCGCGCCCGAGGGATAGAGTCCGAAGGTATCCATGGCCTCAAGCTCTCTCTTCTCCGTGCCGAGCTCCTTCAAAATCTTCTCGGAGGTCTCCGGCATGAAGCTGAAGAGCAGAGACGCACCCTATGGTCAGGGCCTCGGTCAAGTGATAGAGCACTGCCTTCAGTCTGTCCTGCTTGCTCTCATCCTTTGCGAGCGCCCAGGGCAGGGTTTCGTCGATATACTTGTTGCAGCGCTTAAAGATATTCCAGAGTTCGGTCATTGCGTCCGCAACGCGGAGCACGTCCATCTTCTCCCGAATCTTCTTGACGCCGTCGAGCACTCGTCTTCTCAAGATCCGCATCGAGTGCGGCATCCTCCGGAGAAAAAGCTCACTTCCGGTCTCTCCACCACGCCGCCGAAATACTTGTTGGTCATGGCGATGGTGCGGCTCACGAGGTTGCCGAGCACGTTTGCGAGATCCGCATTGTAGCGCTCCACCATAAGATCCCAGCTGATGCTGCCGTCGTTCTCAAAGGGCATTTCGTGCAGGCAGAAATAGCGCACCGGGTCCACACCGAAGAACGAAACCAGTTCGTCCGCGTAGAGTACATTGCCCTTGGACTTCGACATCTTGCCGCCGGCCTGCAGAAGCCAGGGATGGCCGAAGACCTGCTTCGGCAGCGGCTCGCCGAGCGCCATCAGGAAGATGGGCCAGTAAATCGTGTGGAAGCGGACAATGTCCTTTCCGATGAGGTGTAAATCCGCCGGCCAGTACTTTTTATAGAGTTCCCCGTTGTTGCCGTCCGCGTCGTAACCGATGCCGGTCGTATAGTTGGTCAGGGCATCGAGCCACACATAGACCACATGCCCCGGCGCAAAGTCGACCGGGATACCCCATTCAAAACTGGTGCGCGACACACAAAGATCCTGCAGACCCGGCTTCAGGAAGTTATTCATCATCTCGTTCTTTCTGGAGACGGGCTGAATAAATTCCGGATGCTCTTCGATGTACTGAATCAGGCGGTCCGCATACTTGCTCATGCGGAAAAAGTATGCCTCCTCCGAAGCCTGCTTCACTTCTCTGCCGCAGGTCGGGCACTTGCCGTCGACCAGCTGCGACTCGGTCCAGAAGCTCTCGCAGGGCGTGCAGTAGAGACCCTCGTAGGAACCCTTGTAGATATCGCCCTGCTCGTAAAGCTTTTTGAAAATCTTCTGCACCTGCTTCTCATGGTAGGGCTCGGTGGTTCGCATAAAGCGGTCGTAGGACGTGTTCATGAGGTCCCAGATTCGCTTGATCTCCGCGGAGACCTGATCCACATAGGCCTGCGGCGTCATGCCGGCATCCTTTGCCTTGCCCTCAATCTTCTGACCGTGTTCATCGGTACCGGTCTGGAAGTAGACGTCAAAGTTCTCTTCTCGCTTAAAGCGGGCAATCGCATCCGCTAAGATAATCTCATAGGTATTTCCAATGTGCGGCTTGCCGGAAGCATAGGCAATTGCCGTCGTGATATAGTAAGGTTTTCTGATTTTTTCTCCCATATCCTCAGCCCTCCGAATATTCTTCGATTCTTATTAGTGTAACATATCAGAGCAACATGTGATAGAGTTCTCTGCGGCTGATTCCGCGGTCTTTTGCGGCTTTTTTCATGGCCTCCTTGCGGTCATAGCCCTGGGACTCGTACCAAGCCACATGTTCTGCCGGCGTAAACTCCGAAAAAACGGATATTTCTTCCGCGCGCAGTTCTTCCTCGCTCTTTCCGGATATGACCAGCACATATTCGCCTCGAATTTCCGCACGGCCGGCCTCCTCCGCGTAGCGCTCAAAAAAAGTAGGGAAAAATCGCCGCGCTGCACTTCTTCATGCCGCTTTGTGAGCTCACGCACCAAACTGAGTTCTCTCTCTCCGCCGAGCACTTCGGCGAGTTCCGCTAAGGTCTTCGTCAGTCTGTGCGGCGCTTCATAGAGAACTATGGTTCTTGTCTCGTCCCTGAGCCCCTCTATCCTTGCCCTTCTCTCTTTTTTTCTCCTGCGGCAGAAACGCCTCAAACACAAAGCGACCGGTAGTCTGCCCGCTGATTGCAAGCGCACTCACCGCCGCGCAGGGTCCCGGGACTATCGTGACTTCAATGCCCGCATCCAAAGCCATGCGGACCAGCACCTCTCCGGGATCGGATATCGCCGGCATGCCCGCATCGCTCACAACCGCGATGGTCTCTCCCTGTTCCGCGCGCCGCACGAGTTCGTAGGCCTTTTCGGTCCGGTTGTACTCGTGATAGCTGGTCATATGTGTCTTAATCTCAAAGTGATTTAAGAGCTTAATGGTATTTCTGGTATCCTCCGCCGCAATGAGATCCGCTGCCCGCAGGGTCTCAATCGCGCGGGGGCTCATGTCACCCAGATTTCCGATGGGCGTTGCAATCAGGTAGATTTTTCCGCTCTGTTCCACTGCTCTCTCCTTAGTATCCGTAAATATCCCGGATTTCGTCGCTGTACACACCGGGAGAACGAAAAACAACAATGGGTGCCTCGACTCGCAGAAACGAGCCTCCGCCCTTTACGGCTTCCAACAACACCAAATTTGCCTCGCGCTCCGAGTAGGGGTGGGCAAACTTCATGCGCTTCGGCGTGAGGCGCGCAGCATTGCAAGCCGCAAAGAGTTCGTCGAGACGATGGGGTCTGTATACAAAATAGGCGCGTCCGCCGTTTTTCAGGAGACGCGCTGTCTCATTGACCGCTTCTTCCAGGGAGCAGCAAATTTCCTGCCTTGCAATCGCACGGCTTGTCGCCTGACTCTGCTCTCCGCGCCGAAGGGCCATGTAGGGCGGATTACAGCTCACCACATCGACACTCCCGCTCGCACCGGCAATACCCTCTCGAAGATCGCCGTGCAGAATCCGCACCCTCTCCTCGAGACCGTTCATGGCCACGCTGCGGCGCGCCATATCGGCAATCTCAGCCTGAATTTCCACGCCCGTAATTTCCTTGGCACGGGTCTTTGCGGAGAGTAAGAGGGGGATGATGCCGTTTCCGGTACAGAGATCCACCACCCGCTCTTTTCCGCCTGCGCGCACAAAGCCGCTTAGCAGCACCGCATCCGTCCCGAAACAGAAATGGGCCGGGTTTTGAATGATACCGAGTTGACTGCGCTGTAAGTCGTCAATGCGCTCTCCCGGCTTTAGGAAAGTCACTTCTTCTTCTCCTGTACTCTGTCTCTCTGCTGTCCGCCGCGCTTTCCGCCTCTTGCTCTTCCTTCTCTCGCGGGCGGCGTCACTTCGCCGTCCTTCTTCTCTTTTTCGCGCGCTTCCCGCTGCGCATCCGCGGCGCGCTTCTGTGCCGGCGGCATGCCCTTCTTCTTCTTTCGCTCCACAAGCACCGTATCCGCAACCGCGACATCCCGCAGCTCCTTCTCGCCGTTCACATAGCAGGCCACACGCAGGGTCTGCTTCAATACGCTGACCTCAACCACATCGCCGCGCACACCGTCCGAAAGCTGCACGCTGTCTCCCTTCCGCGGAAGGGTCTTGTTGAGTTCCGCATAGGTATCGGTCTCATGCTTCAGGCAGCACATGAGACGGCCGCAGGCCCCGCTGATTTTTTTGCGGATTGAGCGCAAGTCCCTGCTCTTTTGCCATCTTAATAGACACCGGCATAAACTCCGAGAGATAGGAATGGCAGCAGAGCGGACGGCCGCAATTTCCCATGCCGCCGAGCAATTTGGTCTCGTCTCTCGCGCCGACTTGGCGAAGTTCGATGCGTCTCTGATACTGTGCGCCGAGTTCCTTGACGAGCACGCGAAAATCCACGCGCGCTTCCGCGCTGAAAAAGAACAGCACCTTGTCATCCCGAAGTGAAAATACCGCCGAGATAATTTTCATGTTGAGTCCGAGTTCTTCCGCCTTTTCCCGGCAGAACAAAAGGGCCTCCCGCTCTTTGCTCTTATAGGCTGCGGCACGCGCCGCATCCTCCTCTGTGGCCCGCGCCAATATGCTCTGCGGGGGGTTCTCTGCCTTACATCCGCAGAGCGTGTAGTTTCCCAGAATCACAGTTCCGTATTCCACACCGCACTGTGTCTCGCAGAGCACGTGGTCACCGCGCCGAAACTGTTCTCCCGTAACACTGTAAGTTTCTATGGTACCGACTTCGCGAAAGCGAACGCCTATCACCTCCGTCATTTCCCCGATCACTCCCTCCGTATCGCAAGAAGCAGGAGTTCCGCTGAAAGTTCCTTATTCACATTGAGTCGGAACCGCTCCTCGGCTGCCTCTGTCTCTTTTAAAATCACACCTGCCTGTTCGTAACTCAGGTCCTTTGCCTCCCGTATCAGTGCCTCTTCTTCCTGCGGGAAGATGAGCGCCGCACTGCTTCCGCCGCTCTTTACGCAGAGTACATCGCGGTAGTACAGGCGGAGAAAGCTCAAAAAATCACGCGGCTCCGGGTAGAGCTCCGTGATTTCTGTCTGCGCCCTGTGAAATACCGTTTCGCCGCATTTCGGCAAAGCTCTGAGTAAATCAAGCGTCCTGCGATAGCGCGCATAGGCCTCTTCCGAGAGCGCCATTTCCTCGGCCCTCCGGTAAATGCCGCGGGAAAAACGCGCTGCCTCCTCGGCGCGTTTTCCATCCGCCCCCTTCCCGAGCAGACGTTCTAAAATTTCGCTCTCGGGAACCGGACGAAAGGAAAGTCGCAAAACACGACTCCGTATCGTCGGAAGTAAGGCTTCCTCCTGCTCTGCGAGCAGAATGATAATCGCATATGTCGGCGGCTCCTCTATGGTCTTTAGAATCGCATTTTGAGCCTGCTGGGTCATTTTCTCCGCTTCCGGAATAATGAAAATGCGCCTCTCACCCGAAAACGGCCGTATCCGTATTTCCTGTGAGAGCTGCTCTCTCACCCGATCCACACCCAAGGTCGTTTTATCCCGACTGATTGTGATGACGTCCGGATGCGTATCTGCCGCGAGCTGAATACAGCTGTGGCAGTGACCGCAGGGGCGCGTTCCCTCCCCGGTACAGAGTAAACGCTTTGCAAACGCGCGCGCCATGACCTGCTTTCCCATTCCCTTCTCACCGAGAAACAAATAGCTGTGGGAGAGTTGATCGCGCCTTATGCTCTGTTCCAGTCTCTGTTTGATATGTTCTTGCCCGAGTATGTCACGAAAATCACACATATTGTAACATATCCTCATACAACTCGCCAAGGCAAGCGCCCAGTTCCGCATTCCGATATCGCTTTTTGATCCCCGCCGCAAGCAGTTTATCTTCGGCATAGTCTGCCTCGTCCGCCTGAAAACGGCGCACCAACTCGGCATAACAGGGCACGGCTTCCTTTTGTTCCCGCGCAAAGCTCCTCTTTAACCGCTCTCCGGCATCGACCTCCAAGTAGAGCGGAATTACGCGCTCGCTGCCAAAATAAGAGCAAAACTTCCGATAGCTCTCAAGTGTGCCGATGCCGAGCCACAACGTATCTTCTCCGCCGCCCTCATCGACACTTCCGTAGCGCCAGAGCCCCTTCTCGGTCTGATACGCTCTCTCCTCTATCATGCGACCGCTGTCACGCAGTTCGAGAAAACGAGCTTCGCTCACAAAGTGATATTCCCGCCCTTCCGCTTCCCCAGCCCGTTGCGGCCTGGTCGTATAGGGAATCAGCGGGCGCAACATAGGAAAACGCTCCGACAGTTTTCGATAAATCGTGTCCTTTCCGGCCGCGCTCTTGCCCATCAAATAAAAAAATCCGCATCTTTACTCCTCGGTCGGCCCTTCGAGTATGCCGAAATCCCGGCTTCCGTCCAGCGGTTCGGTCCAATCCGTTGTCTCTTCTCCGATAAATTTCTCCGCGCGCGGCAGGGATTCCACCTGACGAAAACGCTCCGCGGTCGATTCCACCGCTTCCGGGGTCTCCTCCGGCGTAGTCTCCGGTATTCCGCCCTTTCCCGTCAGTAAGGGGCTTCTCGCTCTTTTTCCACTCGCCGAGGCGCTTTTTCTTTTTGAGCGGAACCTGAACCGCCTGACGATCCAATACCTTAACTTCTCCGTTGATACCGGAACTCGGCTCACAGTTTTTCCCAATAGGCGAGAACCCTGTCATCCATGGCCCCAAATCGGAAGCAATCTATCGTTCCCCGTTCCGAACTCACCGCTTCGAAACGCGCTGTCGTCTAAGAGATAGGGTCTCGTCTCCGCGAACCATGGCAAGCTTTCCGTAGACCGAGCCCAGAGAACCCGGTCTGTATTCCATGTAGATGGTATCTGTCTCCGGATAGGGGCAACATGCGCACAACGCGACCCGGGAAGAGACCGCTCACCGCTTCTGCTTTGCCGGTCTTTACATTCAGCTTCCATATCTGACTTGTCGGTGCGCTGCCCTCCGTCGAAAAGCATCACACTGTAATAGAGCGAGGAATCAAAAACCGTCAAGGCATCGATTGCCACGCCGTGGCACAAATACTCCCTTTCCCTCGCCGGTCAAAAATAGAGGGACTCACGCCCAAATTTGCGGCATAGAAGCGCTGTTCGCCTATGGCCGTACTCTCGGATATCACATTCTCTATCACCGCATCCGAGAGCGTATAGCGACGCCCGTTGATGCTCTCAAGTTCCTCCGTAACCCGCTTTCCGAAGCGGTCTCGCAAGATATAGTGCTTCTCCTCCTGCTCCACATAGAAGCCCGCACCGATGGCTGCCCCGGCGGCATCCTTCTCAAAAGCGCTCAATCTTGTTTTCACGCGCATACCAGACTGCTTTTTGTTGTACCGTGTAGCCGCTCACCTTATCCGCTATGACTTGGGTATTGCTGCTGTCTCTGCGCACCCGCAGGAGACTCGGCAGAGAGGCATGCTCATCCTCCATATAGAGGTAGTAAATCCACTCCCCGTCTATGGTAAGGGAATTTGCAATGATACCGGAGGCCGCTTCGGCTCTGCCCTCTTCCTTCATCTTTTCGGAGAGCACAGTCTTTCCCGTTTCGCGGTTCAAGGCGCAGGTGATGTTCTCGAGCGCACCGTTCTTTCCGAAATGAAAGGTTTCGCGCTCCATATTGTGGTCACCCGTCAGCACATAGCCTTCCTCATTGAAGTAATAGAGCGTATCCTCATCTTCAAACCAGCAGCTCTCCATCCATTGACCGTTTGCCGTAAGATAGCTTCTTCCCCGCGCACTCTCGTTCCAACCGGCATAGGCAAGTGCACCTCCGCTTTCCGCGGAAGCGTGTTCCGTAGTTTCCACCGCACTGCTGACTGCCGCCTTGGCGCGATGTATCGCCCCGGATTCCCGGTTCAAATATCCGAAGAGCAGCGGACCGCGGCAAAGGTCGCGCCTATGCTGCCCAGCGTCAGGGAGCCATTGCATGCGTGTCTTGAGACGGCTCTTTTTCGCCTTCTTCTTCCCGGCGCCGAGCATACCGATGCGCTCTTCGAGAGAAATCAACACCGTTGTCGCTCGCTCGGTGAGCTCCTTATCGGTGCTGTTATCCGCAGAAAATTCAACCACCGCCAGCGGTTCCCCGCCGTACTGCTTCACACATTCCCGCAACAAAACGCGAAGCCAGGAACGGAAAAATACCGGACTCCGGGATACTCTCTGCTTATTCCAAACTTCTTCATAGAGCGCTGATAAAAATTTCCCAGCACGCCTCTCCCGAAAATCCGAGAGCCGCAATATCCCGATATGTCTTCTGATAGCTGAGAAGGTACAAATCTTCGAACCCTGCGCTCTCACCGGCCCTCGTGCGCAAAATTGCACTCGAGGCAGATTTTCCCGCCTGTGTACTCAATACCGTTCCTCCTTCTTCGTCAATGTATCATTTTACCACAGAACCCGAATGACTGACAGGAAAAGGACTTCTAAGAAAAAAACAAAAAAACAGCTCGGATTTCTCCGAGCTGTTCTCAATCTCAATTATCTTCTTGCACCCGGTGCGTAGTAGTGCGCCGAACGAGTCTGCACGACACCGTTCACGACCCACTGGCCCTTCTCGTTGACATAGTAGCCGTCCGGCGTTCTCTGGTTTGCCTTCATCCAGCCGTCGTCACCGAAGCAGTAGCACTCCTCAAGACCGTCGTGGTTGCTGTCAATCCAAGCCCGCCTGACCTTGCCGGTCTCACCGCGGTACCAGTCACCGAAATTGTCCTGCGTCGAGTACCACCATCTCTCCGGTGTAAATCTCGTATCTCTGACCCATCCGATGTATGCAAACGAGCTCGACGCCATCATCACCGAAATCATTGCCGCAGCTGCAAACATGCTTAATGCCTTCTTCATTTTACTTTTCCTCCTCCTGTATATTCCGGGAGTACATGCTCCCTTTCGTTTGAAACCTTCTCTATTTTAGCCTGTATATCCACTGTATTCAAGACAAGAACTACCCTTGTTCTTAACAGTTTGCTTACATAAAACTTAATATTTCCGCTCTCCCTCCCACTGCAATCGATGCAGTGCCCCTTTCTTTTCCAAGGCGGCAAAATCCTGTTGGCGAAGCGCCTCATACAAGATAACGGCAACGGCATTCGAGAGATTCAAAGAGCGAATATCTCCCCACATGGGAATTCGGATGCAGGCATCTTTGTTCGGAGCAAGTATTTCCTCGGGGATACCGGCTGACTCTTTTCCGAACATGATGTAATCGTCCGGCCCGAACTTGACATCCGCATAGGTCTGCTCTGCCTTCGTGGTCGCAAACCAAAGCTTACGCCCGGCTTTTCCCGCAGCCGATAAATTCTCTCGATTCTGCTGTAGAAAGACCTCATAACTCGCATACTCCGTGAGCGAGAGTTTGCTCCAATAGTCCATTCCCGCTCGCTTTAAGTACTTGTCCGTGAGTTCAAAACCATAGGGCTTGATGAGATGAAGGGCTGTTTCGGTCGCGACACAGGTTCTCCCGATTGCCCCCGTGTTAAACGGAATTTCAGGTTCATGTAGGACTATATTCATCGATTCTCCTCCCGAAGCACACCATACTCTCTCGGCTTCCGCGATTGTAACACTGCGTTTCTCACGTTATCGCAGACTCCTGTTTTGCTTTCCGGACACTTCAAGCAAGCTGCTTTTCTGCTTATCTTTGTCTGTTTTTCCGCCTGTCTGTTAGTTGCTTGTCCGTTGTTCTGTTTGAGCGTTGTTCTGCTTGACCGTTTTTCTGCTTGCCTGTTTCTTTGCTTGTGTGTTCTCTGTCTGTTCTCTGCTTTTGTGTTTGTCTGCTCTTCTGCTTTTTTATTTGTCCGCTTTTCTGTTACCTGTTTCTCTGCTTGTATGTTCTCTGCTTCTCTGCTTTTTTATTTGTCCGTTTTTCTGCTTAGCTATTTCTTTGCTTGTATGTTCTCTGCTTCTTTGTTTGTCTGTTTTTCTGCTTGCCTACCGCTTTGCCTGTTTCTTTGCTTGTCTATTCTCTGCTTGTCTGTTTCTTTACTGTTCTGCTTTTTCTTCACCCTGATTCCCTTGCGGCATTGTCCGTGTAAAACACTATGCTTCCTTCACATCCACCTTCGGACAGAGATCCATCAGGTAACAAGCCTGGCAATTTGCGCCTCTTGCCATACAGTAGGTCCTTCCGAGCGCCATGAGTCTGGTATTCCATAGGATCCAATAGGACTCCGGCAACACTGCTTTCAACTCGGCCTCCACCTTGGTCGGATCCTTCGATACAACCAGTCCGAGACGTCTTGAGACGCGCTTCACATGTGTGTCCACGACAATCGAGGGTTTTCCGTAGATTTCTCCCAGAATCAGACTTGCCGTCTTTCTCCCGACACCGGGAAGGGTCAATAGATCTTCCATCTCATCCGGCACTTCACCGCCGAAGTTTGTGAGCAAGCTCCTCGCACAAGCCTGCAAATTTCTTGCCTTATTGTGATAGAAACCCGTCGTATAAATCTCGCGCTCCAGTTCATCGATGCCTGCGGATGCAATTGCCTCGACACTCGGGTACTTTCGGTAGAGTTCCTTGGTCACCTGATTGACGCGCGCATCTGTGCATTGGGCGCTCAGTATGGTCGCGAACAGAAGCTTCCAGGGCTCGCGCTCCGTCAGAAATTCCATGGGTTTGTCCTCAAAGTGCTCATTTAAGCGACGCATGATTTCGTGCACTCTCTCTTCTTCGCTCACATTCACCGTTTTCTCCCTATTTACGCTTACGCCATATCAAATCGATTTTGTATCAAAAAAAGCCATCGCAGCGACTGCGATGACTCATGCTCTCATAACTGAGATACGCGGGACTCGAACCCGCGACAACTTGATTAAAAGTCAAGTGCTCTACCACCTGAGCTAGTATCCCATCTTTCTTTTTCTAAACTACGAGCCCTGCTCTTTTTTTAGATAAAAGAAAATGCCTTGGACCGGAATCGAACCAGTGACATAAGGATTTTCAGTCCTCCGCTCTACCAACTGAGCTAGCAAGGCATGGATTGCGGGGACAGGATTTGAACCTGCGACCTCCGGGTTATGAGCCCGACGAGCTTCCGGACTGCTCTACCCGCGACGGTATGTGATGTGTCTCACACCAGTTGTAAGTTCACAGTCGAAACTGTGGAGTGGGGAAAGTGGATTCGAACCACTGAAGGCAGTGCCAGCAGATTTACAGTCTGTCCCCTTTGGCCACTCAGGAATTCCCCATATTGTTTGGTCTGATACCAAAGCCGATGATCGGACTCGAACCGATAACCTGCTGATTACAAATCAGCTGCTCTGCCGATGAGCCACATCGGCACGACATACATTGGTTTGGTAAATGGGACCTACAGGGCTCGAACCTGTGACCCTCTGCTTGTAAGGCAGATGCTCTCCCAGCTGAGCTAAGATCCCCAAACTGTTTGTATCAAACCCTAGCGACCCGAAACGGACTTGAACCGTCGACCTCCGCCGTGACAGGGCGGCGCTCTAACCAACTGAGCCATCGGGCCATCTTTACACCCTGAAAACCGCACACAGAATTCTATCTATTCATCTCTTTTCCCCAAACCCTTTGGTTAAACCCTCGACCGATTAGTAAGAGTCAGCTGAACGTGTCGCCACGCTTACACCTCTCTCCTATCTACCTTGTCGTCTTCAAGGGGTCTTACCGCTTTCGCATGAGATATCCCATCTTGAGGGGGGCTTCACGCTTAGATGCCTTCAGCGTTTATCCCGTCCCGACTTGGCTACCCGGCCATGGGGTTGCTCCCCAACCGGTGCACCAGTGGTCAGTCCATCCCGGTCTCTCGTACTAAGGACGGCTCCTCTCAGATATCTTACGCCCCGCGCCGGATAGGGACCGAACTGTCTCGACGTTTCTGAACCCAGCTCGCGTACCGCTTTAATGGGCGAACAGCCCAACCCTCAGGACCGACTTCAGCCCCAGGATGCGATGAGCCGACATCGAGGTGCCAAACCACTCCGTCGATGTGAACTCTTGGGAGTGATAAGCCTGTTATCCCCAGGGTAGCTTTTATCCGTTGAGCGATGGCAATCCCACTTTATACCACCGGATCACTAAGTCCTACTTTCGTACCTGCTCCACCCGTCGGTGTCGCAGTCAAGCTCCCTTCTGCCTTTGCGCTCTTCGAGATGGTTTCCAACCATTCTGAGGGAACTCTGAGCGCCTCCGATACTCTTTCGGAGGCGACCGCCCCGAGTCAAACTCCCCACCTGACATTGTCCCCATCCGGTTAACGGATGTAGGGTTAAAAATCCAGTGCCACAGGGGTGGTATCCCAACAGCGGCTCCGGAAAGACTGGCGTCCTTCCTTCTTAGCCTCCCACCTATCCTGTACGGTAACACCGAATCCCGGTATCAAGCTGGAGTAAAAGCTCCATGGGGTCTTTCCGTCCTGGCGCAGGTCACCAGCATCTTCACTGGTACTTCAATTTCACCGGGTGCATTGTTGAGACAGCGCTCAAATCATTACGCCTTTCGTGCGGGTCGGAACTTACCCGACAAGAATTTCGCTACCTTAGGACCGTTATAGTTACGGCCGCCGTTTACTGGGGCTTAAATTCAAAGCTTCGCTTGCTAACTCTCCTCTTAACCTTCCAGCACCGGGCAGGCGTCAGCCCATATACCTCACCTTACGGTTTCGCATAGACCTGTGTTTTTGCTAAACAGTTGCTTGAGCCTTTTCTCTGCGGCTGCATCTCTGCAGCACCCCTTCTCCCGAAGTTACGGGGTCATTTTGCCGAGTTCCTTAACAATGCTTCTCCCGCCGGCCTTAGGATTCTCTCCTCATCCACCTGTGTCGGTTTTGCGGTACAGGGCTGACATGATACAATAGCGGCTTTTCTCGACAGTCCCTCCACCGGCTTCGCTACTTATTTTTCGCTCCCTATCACGCTTTCGGATTGTGCGGCGGATTTGCCTACCGCACTCCTAACTTCGCTTCGCCCGGTCTTTGCTCTCCCGGGTCCGGTTTTGTTCCTGTGTCCCCACAGTTCTGATCATGTCAGGTGCAGGAATATGAACCTGCTGTCCATCGACTACGGATCTCTCCCTCGCCTTAGGTCCCGACTTACCCAGGGCAGATCAGCTTTACCCTGGAATCCTTGGATATTCGGCCATGATGATTCTCACATCATTCTCGCTACTCATTCCGGCATTCTCTCTTCTCAGAACTCCACGCTTCCTTACGGTAACGCTTCGGCACTCTGGATTGCTCCTCTACCAATGTATTGCTACATTCCTAAAGCTTCGGTATCGTGTTTTTAGCTCGGAAATTTTCGGCGCAGGACCTCTCGACTAGTGAGCTATTACGCACTCTTTGAATGTGTGGCTGCTTCTAAGCCAACATCTAGCTGTCTTCAATCCCACATCCTTTTCCACTAACACGTATTTTGGGACCTTAGCTGTGGGTCTGGGCTCTTTCCCTTTTGACTGTCCAACTTATCTCGTACAGTCTGACTCCCGACCATCATCAGTGCGGCATTCGCGGTTGATATCCTTGGTGAGCTTTGACGCCCCCTCAGAATTCAGTGCTCTACCTCCGTCTGACTAAGTCGAGGCTAGCCCTAAAAAGCTATTTCGAGGAGAACCAGCTATCTCCGGGTTCGATTGGAATTTCTCCCCTATCCACACCTCATCACCACCCTTTTTCAACGGATGTGTGTTCGGTCCTCCATTCCCTTTTACAGGGAACTTCAACCTGGACATGGATAGATCACCCGGTTTCGGGTCTGCCGATGCTGACTGTAAGCCCTATGAGACTCGGTTTCCCTTCGATCCGGACCTGTAGTCCTTAACCTTGCCAGCACCGGCAACTCGCCGGACCGTTCTACAAAAAGTACGCGGTTGTGCGTTCATGTATCGCACTTCCACTGCATGTAAACATAGGGTTTCAGGTTCTTTTTCACTCCCCTCGGGGTCCTTTTCACCTTTCCTTCACAGTACTATGCACTATCGGTCACTAAGTAGTATTTAGCCTTAGGGGGTGGTCCCCCCGCATTCCCATAAGGTTTCACGTGTCTCGTGGTACTCTGGATCCTGCTGAGTCTTGACTCGTTTTCCCGTACGGGGCTTTCACCCTCTCTGGCGGACTTTTCAAAGTCCTTCCGGTAACTCATTCAATTCCCTTATGCGGTCCAGAACCCCGCGGTGCGCACCGCAGTTTGAACTCTTCGTGTTCGCTCGCCACTACTTACGGAATCACTGTTGTTTTCTTTTCCTCCGCCTACTTAGATGTTTCAGTTCAGCGGGTTCCCGGCTGTACGCTATGGATTTACGCACAGTCACTGCGGGTCTTCTGCAGTAGGTTTCCCCATTCGGAAATCTGCGGATCAATAGATATTTGCTCTTCCCCGCAGCTTATCGCAGCTTATCACGTCCTTCATCGGCTCTTAGTGCCAAGGCATCCGCCCTACGCTCTTTTTTGTTTAACCTCTTACATGTTCTCTAGCGTAAGAACATGCGGGTTGGTCAACTCTGCTCTCACAGAGTTACGTATTATTACATTCATAGACATGACTTTCGTCACATCTATCGGATACGACTTTCGTCGTATCACCTCGGATGTCTAGATATTCTTAATTGAATATTCATTCTGTATGCGATTTTTCAAGGTGCAAAATGGAGATGGAAGATTCGAACTCTTGACCCCCCTGCTTGCAAGGCAGGTGCTCTCCCTAGCAGAGCTACACCCCATAATAATCCGGCGCCCGCCTATTCTCCCATGCCGTTACCAGCATAGTACCTTCGGCCGTCTTCCTCTTAACCGTCGTGTTCGGGATGGGGAACGGGTGTTTCAAAGACGCATCGACACCGAAATCCGGTTGAACCTTTGATCAAAAACCAGACGCATCAAACAACCCTTACTTTTTCCTTAGAAAGGAGGTGATCCAGCCGCACCTTCCGATACGGCTGCCTTGTTACGACTTCACCCCAGTTATCCGCCCGCCTTCGGCAGCTCCCTCCCTTGCGGTTGGGTCACTGACTTCGGGCGTTGCTGACTCCCATGGTGTGACGGGCGGTGTGTACAAGACCCGGGAACGTATTCACCGCGACATGCTGATTCGCGATTACTAGCAATTCCGGCTTCGTGCGGTCGAGTTGCAGACTGCAGTCCGAACTGAGACGTTATTTTTGAGCTTTGCTTAAACTCGCGTTCTCGCTTCTCTTTGTTAACGCCATTGCTAGCACGTGTGTTGCCCAAATCATAAGGGGCATGATGATTTGACGTCATCCCCGCCTTCCTCCCGGTTATCCCGGGCGGTCTCGCCAGGTGCCCAGCTTTACCTGCTGGCTACCGGCAATAGGGAGTTGCGCTCGTTGCGGGACTTAACCCAACATCTCACGACACGAGCTGACGACAACCATGCACCACCTGTCACTCCTGTCCCGAAGAAGCACCCATTACGGTGCGGTCAGAAGGATGTCAAGATTTGGTGAGGTTCTTCGCGTTGCTTCGAATTAAACCACTGCTCCACTGCTTGTGCGGGTCCCCGTCAATTCCTTTGAGTTTCATTCTTGCGAACAGTACTCCCCAGGTGGAATACTTATTGCGTTTGCGACGGCACCGATGCCCTTTGAGCACCAACACCTAGTATTCATCGTTTACCGCGTGGACTACCAGGGGTATCTAATCCTGTTTGCTCCCCACGCCTTCGAGCCCTCAACGTCAGTTTTTCGTCCAGCAGGCCGCCTTCGCCACCGGTGTTCTTCCTAATATCTACGCATTTCACCGCTACACTAGAATTCCGCCTGCCCTCCGATACTCAGTCGCACAGTTTCCAAAAAGCGAGTCCGTGGTTAAGCCTCGGGATTTCACTTCGAGACTTGCGCAACCGTCTGCGCTCCCTTTACGCAGTAAATCCGGATAACGCTTGCCCCCTACGTATTACCGCGGCTGCTGGCACGTGGTTAGCCGGGGCTTCTTACTCAGGTACCGTCATTTTCTTCCCTGCTGATAGAGCTTTACATACCGAAATACTTCTTCACTCACGCGGCGTCGCTGCATCAGGGTTTCCCCCATTGTGCAATATTCCCCACTGCTGCCTCCCGTAGGAGTTTGGGCCGTGTCTCAGTCCCAATGTGGCCGGTCATCCTCTCCAGATCGGCTATCGATCGTCGCTTTAGTGGGCCGTTACCCCGCCAACTGGCTAATCGAACGCAGGGTCCATCTCGCCTACCAGGTTTTACCCCCGCATCATGCGATGCTGTGGTCTTATGCGGTATTAACAGTCGTTTCCAACTATTGTCCCCTGTATGAGGCAGGTTACCCGCGTTACTCACCCGTCCGCCACTCGAAATGAAAGGCTTCCGCCCGAGGTTTCCGTCTTCACTTCTCGTTCGACTTGCATGTGTTAAGCACGCCGCCAGCGTTCATCCTGAGCCAGGATCGAACTCTCAATTTAAAGTTTGTTCGTTCCGGTCAAAATAACGTTGGTCTTTCTCAGTTATTTTACCCGTTATTACTTGGTTTGGTTCTTTTTGAAATTCTTTTGGAAGCTCCGAACACATTCGAAAAATGTCCGCAAAGCCCTCTGTTTTCTGAGAGATTTCAGGGTTGTTTGTACTGTCTGATCTTTGATTTTCAAAGGTTCTTTTTGGTTGTCAGCCTTTTTCAGGCGCAACTCCCTTACTATCACTTTGAATTTCCTCTGTCAACACTTTTTAAAAAGCATGTTTCATTCGGAAATTCGAGCGGAGAAGAGGATTTGAACCCTCACGCCGGTATTACCCGACTACTTAGCAGGGGGCCTCTTCGACCTCTTGAGTATTTCTCCAGGAAACAGATGCTACGCCATTATAACGGATGTTTTTGCCATCTGTCAGCGGATAAAAAGCCATTTTTGAATCTTTTTCAGACTTTGTTTCCGAGGCGCAGCAATTTGTTTTCCTTCTATATCTTGTTGTTTCTTATTTGTCGGTTTCTATATCTTCACTGTCCTCGCCGGACTCTGCATCTGTTCATTCTCCTGTCAGCGCTCATGCTCTCTTTTTACCGTTGCGATTCGGCGATTCTGATTCTTCTTCTCGTCCCGCTCAATGTTCATGAGTTTCACCGGACGCTCGACGACCGTACCCGGAAATATCACCGACCGAAATCCGTATCATGACACCGGTATTCGTAATCAGCAGTATCTCCGATCCTCGAGACCAACTGCACCGATTAAGTCCTGTCTTATCCGTCGGTTTATGGCGAGAGATTACCGTAGCCGCCGCGGTTCTGTGCATGGAATTCCGTGAGTTCCGTCCGCTTACCCGCTACCGTAGGCGGTGACGGTCAAAAAGTTCTTCGCCCTGTGCTGTAAGTTGCATCGCGACGACCGCATCGCCCTCGCGGAACTCAGTTCCGCACGCCGACACCGTGGGAATTTCTTCCGTAACTACGAACCGTCTCCTCTGAGAAAAGTATACTCTGGCCGTTCTGCGTCTCAAAGAGCACATCTTCCGTTCCGCGGCTCGCCTTAACACCGATGAGTTCATCGTCCTCACGAGTGCAGTGCCGCAAGGCCGTTGCTTCGAACATTCCTATAAGCGCTGAGCTCGGTCTTCTTGACCATACCCTGTTTGGTCGCCATGCAAAGAAGATACTTGGTCTCGCTCTTCTTGCGATAGGAAATCATGGCCGTAACTTTTTCATCCGGCTGCAGTTGTAACTAGATTTACGATTGCCGTACCGCGCACCGTTCTGCTCGCATCCGGAGATCTGATACACGCCTTGAGCCGAGTACAGTCTTCCTTGTTGGTGAAGAAATCGATCGGACGGTGTGTCGTGGTCATCAGAAGATCTGTGATGAAATCATCCTCTATGGTCTGCATGCGCGTATGCCCTTACCCGCCCCGCGCCTGATTGCGGAAGAGTCCGGATTCATGCGCTAATGTAGCCGCGGTTTGTCATCGCGCACAACCACTTCGTCCGGAGATCAAGTCTTCGGCCTCCATCTCGTCGCTGATGCCGAAACCGGTTCTTCTATCGTCTCCGTATTTTCCGCGACCAAATCCATCTCTTCTTGGATGACGGCAAGCAGCTCTTCTCATCTTCGGTATGCTCTTAAAGTAGGCAATTTTCCGCTCAAGCTCTGATACTCGGCCTCGAGCACGCTCCAAGCCGGTCAGGGCGCAGGTCACATGTCCACAATGGCCTGGGCTTGGACATCCGATGAGTGCAAAAACGCTCCGTGAGCTCTGTTTTGCAAGCGCCACGCTGCGGCTCTCGCGTATAATACGTATCACTTCGTCGATGTGATCGGTGCAATCAGGAGACCCTTTAAGATGTGCGCTCTCTCTTCCGCGCGGTTTAAGTCATACTTGGTTCTCCCGCGTTACCACATCCTTCTGGTGCTCGAGATAGTGCTCGAGCATCTGCAGAGATTCAGAACCTGGGCTCATTGTTGACCAGTGCGAGCATGATGACGCCAGTGTCCTCAAGCAGGTGTGCTTTAGAGCGTTCAGTACAATCTGCGGATTGACATCTTTTCTGAGTTCAATGACAATGCATGCCCTCGCGGTTTGACTCATCCCGAAGATCATGCTGCCGTCCACCCGCTTATCGCGCGCAAATCCACCAATCTTCTCTATGAGTCTCGCCTTGTGACCAGATGAGAGCTCCGTCACCCGATGCGATGCTTTCCGTTCTGCATCGGCTCAATGTGGTGCAGCGCGAACACGAATTTCTTTCCTCTTCGGTCCGATAGGCCTCAGTACACCGCTGCGAGTATGGTCGCTCCGGTCCGGAAAAGTCCGGTCGCCAGCGAGAGATGACACTCGTCAGTGTTGTCTCGGTGCGCAATCTTTATTCTCGATGAGACAATCGACCGCAGACTACGACTTCCGCAAATTATGCGGCGGAATATTGGTCGCCATACCGACCGCAATGCCTGGGCACCGTTGACCAGTAAATTCGGATAACGGCTCCGCGGCAAGACCACAGGTTCCTGTTCAGTCTTTCATCAAAAGTTCGAACAAAATCCAGCGTGTCATATTGATGTCGCAATCATCTCCATCGCAATCTTGGAGAGCGCGCCTCCGTGTAACGCATCATCGCCACCAGCGCCGTCGCCGTCTATGGAACCGAGTTTCCGTGTCCGTCGACCAGGCAATTTCGCTATGGCCCATTCCTGGGCCATGATGACAAGTGCTGGCGTAAATCGACGAGGTCACCGTGCGGGTGATGCTTAGCCCATGGTGTCACGAAGCAATACGCGCGCATTTTCTGTGGGCTGTCGGGTCCGTTGTTGAATTCAAACGCGGAGAACAGGATGCGACGCTTGCACCGGCAAGCCGTCTCGCACATCCGACGCGCGCGCGCCGCAATGAGCGGACATCTCGCCAGGTCGATATACGACTTCTGCCATTGTTTTTCAGATCAACTTTGCTTTGATCCTGATCAAAGTCATTCGGTTCCATCCATAGCCCCCGTTTCGTCAAACCTCAAGATTTGTCACGTACTTCCGCATTGTTTTCGATGAATTCAGCGCGGTTCCACCACGATCTCCCGATAAGGTCGTGAAAGGTGAGTTCCAGTTCGAGCGAGCATCTTCAGCTAGCTCACGCGAAGCACCGCGCCGCTCCCGAGGATCCGGTGTAGTCTCCCAAAGCTGCTCCGCATCCATCTCGCCGAGGTCCTCGCCCAGCGCTGAGATCTTGTTTGCTATCGTCTGCGCGACTTCCTGCGAAATTCGATTCAACTCCTCGTCCGAATTATGCGTACCAGATGCGCTTATTTTCTCCAACTTATAAAGCGGCGGCTGCGCTGGGTACACATAGCCCTCCTGGGTGGGCGCTGCGGCATATGGCGGTGGATGAAGGTGAGCATCAGAGGGTCGCGATGTGCGCGCACGAGCACATCGGCATCCGTCATGATGATGATTTTGTGATAGCGCAGTTTGGAGATATCAAATAGCAATACGTAACC
>BNJU01000092.1_pt1 | contig 91385 bp, 160 predicted proteins | sample 8539281 | NCBI WGS metagenome assembly BNJU01 (sample SAMD00202456, study PRJDB9452) | human saliva metagenome | isolation source: human saliva | place: Japan
AAATGAATAATTCTATTTGCCTCCTGAAAGTCAATATTGAGATGAAATCTTATAGAATCCGTATTGGTTAAAAAGTACAGTCACTTGCAAAATTCCTTACATCCTTTATTTTTCGCCCATTCCTCACATTTTGTACAGAGATTTTTTAGCAATATCCTTTAAACGATATTCCTCGTCGACAATAATCCCTTCTAAGAATCCAACAGGACTATATTTACAACCTTCAACATAATCAAATCTGAGTGAACATAGTGCTAGACCCACAATTGTGTCACCTTCAACTTCAGTAAAGATTGCAGTATTTTTGCCATTCGTATATCTTTTACTTCATCAATAGCTTCTTTATCGGTCAATTAGGGGCCATAATTGTTTCATTAGTTTAGCCGTTTTTATAGAATCTTTTTGTTATTCCATCCATATTGATGTTCCTCCCGCAAATTACAAGCAAATGTTTCGAATCATGCTGTTACTTTTGTTACTCATTGATTGATACTAATACCATCCCCTTCTACTTTTCACTGTCTCAAATCGGAAGAGCAGAGGCATGCACTCGGCGGTTCGGACTTACCGTATCATTTCGTCGGTTTCCCTCCTCATTCTACGAGTCCTATCCCATGGGCAGAACATCTGCTTCTACTTCGCTGATGCCTCAGCTCTTACAAGTAGTGATACCGCCTCAACATGGAACGAGTGAACACCAAAGTATGTCAAGTAGTTGAGTTGTATGCGGAAACATATCCACTAAACTATTTAACGATAGCTTGAGGTTATCGTTAAAAGGTATTACCTCGACAAACTGGAATTTTCCAGCTCGACAAGCTGGTTTTTAAGCTTTAGTTATCGGAATCCAAAGTTCCATTTTGTAGTCTTTGCTGTGCATATCACCTTCATAGTAATATTCAAAGTCAGGTTTTTCTGAATGAATATAGCCATGCTCAGGGAAGAATACTTCCATTGCATATTTCCACCCGTTATGAATGCACTCCCGGAACACTTCCTACTAATTCTACAACTGCATACTCTGCTTCTTCCACTTCAAAACATCTAAGCCCATACTCTGTGGCTTTGTCTACATCATTAACGATATAATCACTGCCATATAATTTATTGTGCTTGGATTTTTCTCACATCATGGCAAACGCCCTATACTTTTGACCGCTTCCCTAAACTTGCAAGCTCATCGTGGCTATATTTTTCATATAGCTTATCCCAAATACTCGGACATAATGATGAATTGATGTTTTGTTCATTGATTCCTGCAACTGTAAATGCTTTTTTCTTTTGAATTGTAATATTCATGCTTCTTCCTCCTCTTACACTTAGTGCTAACTGCACTCGTGATACTAATTTGAATGGTTTTCCATTTCTTACCTCTGAAGGAGTAAATCCATGAAAAATTTCTTTAAAAGCTGTTCCAAAATGAATCCGATGACTCATATCCAAATTTGAAAGCAACATCAATAATTTTTTCATCCGTATTTCTTAATATAACGGCTGCTTCCGTCAATCTTCTGCTTCTTAAATATTCTGAAAGCGTTGTTTCAGTCAGAATAGAAAACAAGCGACTGAACATTGAATACGAGATATCCGGATAACTGAGTTACTTTCTTTTCATCAATTTCATCATCAAGAACTGTTTCAAGATAATCAATCGTATCGTTAAACGACTTGATAATATTCATTTCGATTCCCCCTTTCCTTTCAGTTTATTTTAGTATAGAGGAAAATTTCTTTTTCCTACCCTACAATATCCGTACAAGTTTTATAGGTTTCATTTCATAGAAATTTATACCTTGCTAAAGTTCAACAAACTGAAGCTTGTTTGTCTCATTTAGCTTTCTTGGGTTTCTTTTCTGGCAGTTCCGCATACATACCTTTTCAGTAGTTCAGTAATCAAATCCATATCCTCAAATCTGTCGAATGCATACATCAATGTCTTTTGAACCCTCATACGGATAACGCAATTTGAGTCTGCAAGAAGTTTGTCCGATGTCAGCGTTCTCTTTAAAAAAATAGTTCATTATCGCAAATGTCACCTATCAGCTTACCGTTAAAATATATAAGGTAGCCGCCCATCATGGATCTTATGACAATATCACCTGCTGCAGAAAAAATCTCACGAACAAATTCATTAAATTCATTCACTATGATTACCTCCTTCAAAATCAAATATTCCTTACTTTATGGCATACTCTTTCCCTATTTATCCTCAAAATTTCAGCAATCCATTTTCATCAAATTGAAAATTCGGTCCCCATGAAACTTCCCAATAGTATCCATCTAAATCCGAAAAATATCGTGATATCCACCAAAAACTTCCTGTGGCTCTTTTACAATTTTTTTCCACCTGCTTTTTCTTACTAATGCAATTACAGTCTCTACATCTTCTTTATGTTCAACATTGTATGCTAATGTAATTCCTGAAAATCCATTCCCTTTTGGTGGATTATTTTCATCAATATCTTTTGCTAATTGTTCCAAAGGAAATAGTTCAAACTTTGTTCCCGGAGTATCAAAAAAGCATACTGACGGATTATTTTCTCTGCAATCAGTCTTATATCCTAAACCATCTCTATAAAACTTTATTGACCTTTCCATATCTTTCACACCTAAACAAATACAAGTAATCTTGTTCATCGTTACCTCCTATGAATTCTTATTTGTCATACAATCAATTTACTTGCCAACTTGTAAACTTGTTTTATCTCTTTACTTTCTAATTTCCAGCTATCAAGCTCAATTTTTAATCAACTCTGGAATTTCTTACTAATATCCCTTAAAGCATTACCAACTGATTTTCTAACATATTCACTAGAATCTTCTTTTAATGCTGCAATTCGTCTGATAGCTTCGTTTGGATTTTCTTTAAAATATGGTCTGCTTGTCCATATTCTTAATCCTTCTGTTACTGCTCTCCTTGTATTAGGATTATTGTTTTTAACCATTCATCAATTATTGGAAAGTGCTTTTTCATATCCTTTTTTCTTGCAGAATTCATCAAATGCCTTTGCCAACACTTCCTGAACTCTCCAATTATCATCTTTGGAAACTTCATCTCTCATAAATGCTAAAAATATCATCTTGTTCTGATAAATATCCAAAAAGAAATACACTGTACATTCTAACTTGATATACATTGATTTATAAGCTAAAAATGCATTCTTTTACTATACTCATTATCATTAGATGTGATAATCAGCAAAGGCTCTTTTTCTTCTTCTTTAAATCCATTTTTCTATTAAAGAAATTCTTTTTCCAAACTTAAAACATATTCTTTCATGTAACTTCGGTTTCCTCATATAATTTTATTAGTTTTCGATTTTTTTGGTTCAAGTTTATTTAAAGTAATCTTGGATCTCATGAACTAATCCTAATATTGTTTACCTCCTTTTCCATTTCCTGCAGGATCTAGACCAATCACCAAAACACAATCTTTTTCAGATGTTGAGTTATCAAATTCAAAGCCTCTAACCCCAAGTCTTTGGATCGTTTTCTCGTCTATATCTAAACCAACCATTGTTTTTTATCTATAAACTTATTATTTTACTGGACTAGTTGTCATAATTATAACTCCATTATTTACAACTTTCTTTATAATAAAGATATGAAAAATAAAGTTACCAGTAGTACCTTTTTCTCACTTAGATATTGTTCTTTTTGTTCTCTAGAATTTTTCATGATTTCTAATTCCTAGTAATTCGTCTGTTGAAGAAACTATTGGGTCGATCCAGTCAGCTTTGGATCTAATCCAATCAATTTCCTCTTTACTAAGTTTTCCCTGCTATCTCTAGTTTATCTGCCATCAATCTTAAATCATTTGCTGTTTGAAAATCTTCTAGCATATTCAGAAGAGACATCGTCCGCTTCTTCTCTTCTTCGATTCTATTTTTGTAATTTTCTTTTTCTCTCCTGCTCCTCTTCGTATTGTCTTGCTCTCTCTTCACGTTCAAGTCGTAAATTCTTAACTTTATAATACTCTTGGTAAATTAAAACAATTATTTCTGGTATTGATTGTTCAATGTGAATTCTTTAGTATCTTTAATGTATTTACCATCTATTATCTTAAATCGAAATTTTTCCATTTGGTATATAGTCATACTTCTTTATTCTTGGTTTAAAAGCATATCTATTAAACTTAACGCTATCATTGTACTCTGCTAGTTCTTTAGCTTCTTCTTTTGTTAATTCATGACTTACTTTGTCTGTTGATTCTATAACTTCAAAACAAACAATATCCTTTATCAATTTGAATATCCCAATTTGAAGTTACATTATCACCAATTTTTTCAATAACAGTAACTAGTGAATCTAAAAAGCGATATAAACGTGGAAGAGAATTTAGTGAAATACTTTTTTTACAAATTTAGGTTCTTTTTAAATCATTATATCTGTGTCTAGAATCAAAGTAAGGATAAGAAGCAGCTTTTTCCCTCTTATTCCACTCTGCAATTTTATCTCTTAGATTAGCTACAGATTTATGTAATCTCTTATTTGGAGACTGATTTAGATTTGAAACTGCTTCAATAATACGCTCTATTTTATCGTCCTCTAAAAATGATAATGAACTTCTTATACTAGTTGTATCAAGTTTAACAGTATCTTCTTTTTTTATCTTCCGTACTATCTTCTTTATGTTTAGCAGCTTTTAATTCTACTGTTCCTTTAAACTTTTTCTATCAATATGAACCTCATTTACATCATTTTGTGGTAATGGAAACGATAAAGTTCACTTAAGTCTTGTCCAGTATTCTTACGATACCAATAACTACCCTTTGGAATTGGGATTTCAAATTCTTTACATTTCTTGAGTAAGTCAGAATAACTTAAATCATATTTCAATGAAACTTGTTTCGCACTTATCTCCCAGATTTCTTCATAGAGTTCTTCTCTAGAAAAGGTCTTTATCATCTTCATTTTGAAACACCTTTACCCTTATACTTTTACATCACTGTTTTTATATTTACCAAGCGAAAACGCAAATTCAAAAACTTCTAATTCTTCACTTCTGCATTTTCGCTTAATATAAAAAGTAAATCTTGTTTTAAACCGTTAAATTCCTCTATAATTTTATCTAAACTGGCTTCAATATTTTCAACACGGATCTCTGATAGCTTACCGTGATTGTATGAAATCATTCTTTCGGCGATAATATGATAGGACCAACTCTCAGTGAAACGTCTATCTCTTTTCTTCGTTATGAATAGCAAAACCAATTGGAAGAAGATTATTTCTAAGACCTATAGCAACTGCCTGTGAACTTATACCTAAATAATCACCAGCAATTTTTAATGTGATTTTATTTAATTTTCTAATATCTTCGTCGGTATATTTCGGCATGTTAGTACTCCTTTGTTATAATTCAAAATGCAATATCATCTATGTAAAAATATCTTGATAGAATGCTGTATAATGCTTTCCTTAACTATAAAATTAATATGTGGGACATCATACTCTGAAAAGTTAATAATCTAAAAATCTATTCAATGAAAAATTATTATTAAGCAAAAAAATAATCTCTTCAGATTTACAGTTGCTATCTCTTCAAAGTAAATCCATTTATCAATTCCAGATCAAGTATTTTTCATTTGAGGATACAGCATATCAGCAACTATAAAATTTTTTTGGGACTGAATCTAATTGTTCTAAGTTTTTCTCATAGAAAATCTACTAGTTGTAAAATAGATTTAATGTTATAGGTTACAATGGCAACATTTTTGTGATCTTATTCCAGTAACAAAATATCTATCATATGCCGGAACACAACCAAGTGTGCCCATCAGTATCTTTGTGATTAGTGTTTCTGACAAGTTATTTTTTTAGTGCTGAACCTTTTACTTCACGCCTGATTTCATCATAATAATTAGCAATAAATTCATTTATTTCCTTTAGCAATTTTTGGTTAGTTTCATTTTTTAAAATCTTTTACATTCCATTCCTGCTAGAGAATCATATTTTTTGCTTAAGATTTCTCTTACTACAGGTATATGTACTCTATAATCTTTTTGTATTAAGAATGAAGAACCTCTATACATCCCCCAACTTGCTAAATAAAATGCAAGTTGTAAACTCAGGTAATCAAGATTCACATCATTCTCTTTTCGAGCTGTCATAAAATGTGAATAGCAATGTTCCCATGAACGATATCTGTCATGTTCATCAGCTTTTTAAATCGTTATAAAATTCAGTTGATGATTTAATAATCATATCGATTGTTTTCCATACTTTCTGCTTTCCTAATCAACTTTCAAATATATAGCGTTTTCATTATTTTTCTTAACCTATTATATCATTATTCCAAAGAAAAAAACTGCAACTTACTCGTTGCAGTTACACAGATTTATTTCTGTTCCTTTTAGAAACTTATATTTTTATTTTTCAGGCATAGTAAAAGACATCGTTTTTCAAAAAAAGGTTTTTACCATTTCTTTCCATCTAGCTTTATGAAAATTAATCGAGTTTTAAAGGAGATAGGCCATAATTTCCCAATGCATAACCAGCTGTCACTTTCTTAACTTCCGAGACCTGCTTATCAGAGTCAGTCTGTACTTTTGAAAGAGCGACGCTTGTTTCCACAGCTGTTTTTATTGTAGCTAGATTGACTTCCTTATCTGTGATAACTTGAACAGCTTCATGCTTAGCTACTTGGGCTATACTTTATCTAATTCCTCGTTCGAAACGGCAAAGGTTAATTCTCCACTTGCCTGACCACTTAATTTGGCTTAGTTTATGTGTTCAGCACTATCAGCTGGCTTTGCTTGGATAAGATTGGTGGCAGGATTTTCAGTTCTCACAACCTCATCTGCATGGGCCAACTGCCCACTGAGACCAACAACTGCGGTCATCAAATTTTCAATCGCAACCGAACAAAGGAGCGTATTTTTTGCTTTTACGAAAAATATGTTTCTCACCTTTTTCTTGAATCAACATGTAACAACCTCCTACTATTTAGTTTTCACTCTAATACTACCAAAACGCCTTGAAATAGTTATCGAATGAAAAAGAACAGCAAAAAACTACCTGAACTAAGTCAAGTGACTTGAACATAAAAAACGGGAGAACTGACGCATCAGTCCTCCTAGACATAAACAAGTATGCTTAATTCCAATATACCTATGTTACTACAATTATTTTTAACTATCTAAAAATCTTTCAAAAATTTCAAAAACTTCATTTCGATTCAATAAAATATCATCATTTTTGAGGAATAGTTGATATCATAGACTCAAGTTCTATCACAAAACGGTGCATATCTACTTTTACCGTGTCACTAGAGGTGATATTTGACAGTTTTTCACTCCCTACTAATAAAGTTGTTAATCGAGTAATATCGTTCAAATGTTTTTTTATGGCTTTACTTAAACCTTGAGTACCTGTGGCAGAGCGTTCTCTCATATCCAACCAAGCTTTAGCCTTGAAAATAATTAAACCACGATTACTCAACACCGAGTATCCCTGAATGGATTCTTTTTCATGCACTAATATATTATAATAATCATTATCCAATAATAAGGCCGACAAACTAGCGTCTTCATCAAAATGTAAGGGTATTTCTCTCCCTTCTTCTTTAATGGGTATTCTGGTAAAAATGCTAAATAGTTCAATCATAGAAGGAAACTCAGGTTTATTGGTTGTAAATCGAAATAGCTGTGCTTTTTTTCATCCTTCTGACTTCCTTTATATTCTCCCAACTCTAAAAAGTGATTCAAGGTATCATAAAATTCCTTATTTTTTAATTCATCAATGATTACCATATCATAATCTTTTGTTGTCCGACTTTTAAATCCTTGCGAATCCAGTATAATAGAGGTTGCAGTCCCTCCAATCAAAACATAATAGTCTTGAAAATTCGCAAACATTTCTTGAAAAATAGCTTTCGTATTAGCTGACATCATCTTCTCCTAGATACTGTAATATATTATTTTTTAGTGCTTCAATCTCTTCCTCCACGCGTGGATCATCATCATCTTTTAAGGTCAAATAAAGAGAAATAGGATCTACAAACTGTCTATCTTGATTTTCTTTAAAATCGTTCCAAAATTCAGATACAAAAGGACTATATCGCCATATCTCTAATAACTTGCCTTCTAAAACATGCTGAGATAATGGCAAGGATAATTTATTGAATTGTCTCTGTGATATGACATAGCTACTATTTTCATCCGATTCAGCTAAAAAGGTCAAATAGGATAAAGCATACGTACCACCGTATAGAAGCCTAGAAGCAGATTTTATATTCTTCAGATCCACATCTGGCAATAAGAGCCGTTTTTTGATTGGATTAAATAAATAGGACTCTGATTTTAAGAATAATTCTTTCTTTGATGCAGTATAGGTGTAAAGTTTATTTGGCTTATTTAACCAATCTAAAGTTTTTAAAAAGTCCTCAAAGCACCTATAAATCGTTGAGTTTGGAAGTCCAGTTACCTGTGAAATCAAATCAACATCTACTACCCTTCGACTTTTAATCAATAAAAAGGCAATCCAAGTTAATTGTTCACTAGGTGTTAATTCTTTAGATGCTGCAACATCATCATTAGCATTCAATACTAATCCCAATGGAGGAAAAAAAGAGATTTCCCTTGAAATCTACAAAAGGAACTCTAGCTTGAAGGAGTTGTTTTTTTTCAATGTCTGATAGCTTTGAAAATACCAAAATAACATCCATGCTAGCTTTTTCCCCCATAATACGAGCTTGAGTAACAAATGAGTCTAAACTTCCTCTTCTCTTTTTCTTTAATCAATAAAAATGACTCCTTATGAAACTTCATTTGAGCATATTGAAATCTTTTTCAAAAACTAATTGGTAAAGTTAAAAGCTATTTTTTTCAACACTTACATTAATATAAAACGATTGAAAAATAGAAATTATCTTCTTAACATTCATTTTTTTCCTTTTTTTATCATTTTTTTACGTATTTTTATCATTTTAAATGATAAAATGCAAGTTTTTGATAATAAAAAGTGACTTACAAAAGATAAAAAGCGAGAATACTTATCAAAATGTTCTCGCTGGATTCATTTATTACTGACGTATCTATTTTTTTGTCTACGCAGTCGACATTCAAACAGACGTTCACATCAATGTATTTTTGCGCCTTTTTTTATGTCAAAATCACTCTTTTTCAATAAAGACAAAATGCTTGAAAAAGTACTTAAAATCAAGAATTTTTCACCCTTTTAGTCGTTGTAGCAACACTACACACTCCACATGCTGTATCTGTGGGACTCAAAAGGTTTGGGTGAACCTTTGAGGATTAACTCCGTTTCACTAACAAACTTACACACTCGACGTGGTGCGTTTGTGAAACAAATCCACCGGCTGCACTTTCTTCAGTTCATAACCCAACTCTTGGTAGAGTTTGATATCACGCGCCATAGTAGCCACATTACAAGAGATATAGGCAATTCGGTTAGCTCCTGTTTGGGCACTTGCTTTGATAAAGCTTTCGGTCAAGCCTTTACGTGGTGGATCAACCAAAATAACAGTTGGTTGGATGCCTTCTTTGAGCCAATTCTTCATGGCATTTTTCAGCAGTGTCACAGACATAGTGGGCATTAGAGATATCGTTTAAAGCAGCATTCTTCTGACTATTTTTCCACTGCTTCAGGGATAACCTCCACTCCATAGACTTCCTTGACATGTTTAGCGACTGATAAGCCAATAGTCCCTATTCCTGAGTAGGCATCGATTACCACATCATCTTCTCTTAACTCCGCAAAGTCAATGGCCGTTTGATAAAGTTTCTCCGCCATTTCTGTATTGACCTGGTAAAAGGCCGGTCCAGAAATTTGGAAGCTATTCCCCAACATTTGATCGGTAATGTAGTCTTGACCGTAGAGAGTACGCCATTCTTTTCCCGAAAAATAGCATTGGTATTTTGGTCATTGATATTCTGCATGATAGATACAATTTCTGGAAATTGCTTGATAAGTTGTTCAATCAACTGGTCCACACGGAAAATCTTAGGACGAGTAGTGACCAAAATGACCATGATTTCTCCAGAATGATGTCCACGACGAACAACAAGGTTACGAATCAGACCAGACTGTTCCTTCTCATCATAGGGTTTTAAGTCATAGCGACGAAGCAAATCACGTAATGCAAGAATAACCTGGTCAATGACAGGATCCTGGATATAAAAATCTTCAAGAGGCATCAGATCATGAGAATTCTTACGGAAGAAACCAGTCTCTAGAACACCATTAACGCGACGAACAGGAACTTGTGCTTTATTACGATACTTGATAGGATGTTCCATACCAAGAGTATCTGCGACCTCTATATCCATGATTCCAGCAATCTTATATAGGCTATCTTTTACTTGCTTGGTTTTAAACTTGAGTTGCTCTGGATAAGCTAGATGCCCCAAGTCAGCAATCCCTGAACGCAAGTAAGCCAAATCTAAGTCTTGGTTACGATGTGCAGATTGTGTCAGGTACTCCTCGACCTTACCAAAGCCAATTTTTTTATTGACTTTAAGGACTCGCATAAGGATTTTTTTCTGTTGGTAAAGCATTCTCTACAAAAAAGACCAAGCCATCTACCTTGGCAACGCCGGCTCCCTCATGGGTTAAATCCACAATCTCTACTTCTACAATATCATTTTTCTTTAACATATGTTTCTCTTTCTATAAGCCGACAAAAAAAGACGGCAACAATCCTGTTACCATCTATTATACCATGAATTGACCTAAGCACCAAAACTCTTGAAGAAATCAAGGATTGCTTGCCAAATTGAGCTAAGGATGTTCCCACCGTCTCGAATAGCTTTATTGGCGTCAAAGTTAAGGTCGATATTGCTGAAACTGTCACCAGCTTGCGCAACGATACTTTGTTTCAAATCTTTTAGAGTCTTTGTAAAAGTCTTCGTTATTAAGAATATCGCTCTTTTGAAAGATTAAAGGCAAAGTTGATGATGACATTGACCTGGTTGCCTGTAACCACTTGATCCAGTTTGTAGTTTTTCAAGGTGTCTTCGACAATTTTACGAACATCATCTTCTGTAAGTTCACCCTTGGACTCTTTAGCCTTAGCAACTGCAGCCTTGATATCGGCAAGGGCTACGTTCAGCTTATTAGCATCGAAGCCTGATTTGTCCTTGTTTTCATCATTAATATCAGACAAGGCCTTAAGCTCTTCCTGAGCCAAGTCTTTATTTTCTTGAGGTAATTTTACACCATTTGACTCAAGGGAATAGTAAATACCTGCTAGGGCACTTTCCCCAGTAACTGGGATTGGCGCTGCAACGGTGATACGTGCGTGCTCGACACCCAAGGTAACAGCCGCATTACGGTACATGTCTTGGGTCACTTTTGTGATATTTTTCAGGTGTTTCAATCTTGACTTCAAGTGGAGATTTTTTTCACCTAGTTTTTTTGAATTTTTTTGCTGATGAATAAAGTTGAAGACTAGAGTCGTTGGCGACATTCATAATTTTTGAGTAGACATCGGGTGTCATGGTCTTCAAGTCTTTAGTATCTTTAGAGCATCATAGCCTAGTTTTTTTAAGTGTTTGATTTTTTTGATCTTCTGTTAGTGAAGAACCCAAGACATACTCAGGTTGAACATAGGTTTCATCAATGACTTTTTGAACATCAGTAGCTGCCTGGGCGCTTTGCAGTGTTGCAACTGCTAAAAGTACTGCAGCGCTAGTCAGAAAAGAATTTCTTTCGCATGAGACGTTCCTCCTTTTCCACTCTAGCATATTAAAGTATCCTTAAAGAAAACTTATAAAAAGCACCTAGAAATTCTAGATGCTTAAAATAGATTAAAAATTTTCATAATATAGAGATTTAGTTGAACCTGTCTAGAGTAATAATAGTTTCCACCATCGACATAGAGTTCTCCACCCTGAAAGATAGAAATGGGATTAATGTAGCTATAGGTTTTCCCTGTTGTATTTCCTAATGTCGGTGCAACTGTGTCTCTTGAGTATTGCTTAGCTAGTGCAATCGTATTTTTCTTCCCATTTTGGGCGATAAAAATCAATATAAGCAGGCCCAAAGTTATAAGCTTGAATGGCTGTCCAAACATCCACTCCTTTTTCTTGAGCCAGATAGAGATTTTCTGTCAAGGTTTGGACTCCTTGACGAATACTACTTGCATTATCGTTTATGGTATCAGTAGAGCCGCTAGCAGATTCACTTGACTGCATCACGTCTCCTTCTTTACCCTTGGTTTCTGTATAGATCATGGCGAGCACAAGCTCTTCGTTTGCTGGCGTATCTCTTTCATTCAAGATTTCACGTACCATGGGTTGGTAGGTCATGACTTGTTTGACATCCTGACGAATGAGATAGGCTTTGTATCCAGCGAAAAGGAAGACTGCTAGTACCAGCACTCTTCGTATAAGTTTAAACATTATTTATTTTGAATATCCTCGATGTTTTTGATTAAGATAGAATAAGTTCCATTATCATTTTGGATGAACTCAACAGATTCTGCGTCTTGATAGACATTGTTTGGAACAATAAGTTCAATCCCGTTTGACAAGGAAAGTTTCTGATTTTCAAATCTCTTTAACTGACGACTAGCATCAATCTCATCAAACTGAACTGGCTCTGGTACTGCTTCTTTGACTCTGTCAATAAAAGCTTAGACGAGCAGTAAGATTGTTGTCAAAGAGATCATTAGCTAATTTTTTTCTGGAGAGAGTTCATTGTTTTCTTCGATATTATTGAAGATTGCTGATTTAATCTTGGATTGAAATTGAAAATCATCCGCATTAAAGGTTTCGGCAATTTTTTGAGCCGTTTTTTCAAGTTCCTTGATTGATTTCTTAGGTGAAATCTTTGGTTGTGCTTGAATAAGATTCTCAGAAAAAGTAGTTTAAAAAGCTCCATTGTACTTGATGCGTTTTTTTCAATCAGGTGATACTTACGACTTTGAAGATTAACCACAAGGGCTTCATCCGCACCTGTTCCAAAACCTGGTAGATTATTCTGAGTCAGTTTGATTGGATTATCAACCTCACCACCTAGGTGTGTTAAAGTTTCTCGCAATGCAATTCGCAGGAAGGCAAAGTGTTCCACTCCTTCTTTTGAAAACTGTACAAAGACCAAATCGTTTGTCTTTTGATTTTTCAGATACAGAGAATTCCTCTTTCCATAGATTGGCAATCGTCACAGATGTTTCCATTAAATCTTCTGTAATGTTGTTAAAAAAATGGGTTATCCTCTTCAAAAATACCAGTTTTAGCATCATCAGAATACACACGCTCCACTTTTTTTACGCAAGTATTCCTCTATTTTTGGAGTGATATTGAGAAACTTATCCGCTAGGAACAAGTCTGTGTCATCAGGGCTGAACTGATGGATAATGGCTTTCTTGATATAAATATCCATAAAATATTAGTCCTCGTATAATGGGAAGGCATCTGTCAAGGTTCTGACTGCACTTCTCACTTCTTCTAAGACAGCTTCGTTTTCTGCATTCTTAAGGGCTTTAATAATAAGTTCAGCAACTTGACGGCTTTCTTTTTCACCAAGCCACGAGCAGTAATTGCTGCCGCTCCAATACGAATACCACTAGTCTTAAATGGTGACAAGGTTTCATAAGGGATAGAGTTCTTATTTAGGGTAATATTGACTTTATCCAGCAAGTTTTGAGCTACTTTTCCGTTTTCAACGACTTTAGTGACATCAACAAGGAAAAGGTGGTTCTCTGTACCGCCTGAAATGACACGGAAATCAGGATCTTGCAAGAAGACATCCGCCATGGCTTTGCTGTTCTTGATGACGTTAGCAGCATACTCCTTGAAGGCTGGATCCGAGACTTCTTTGAAGGCAACAGCTTTGGCTGCAACAACATGCTCTAAAGGACCACCTTGGATACCTGGGAAAATGGCAGAATTAATCTTTTTAGCAAGATCTTCGTCATTAGTCAAAATCAAGCCACCACGCGGACCACGAAGGGTTTTGTGGGTCGTTGTTGTAGTGATATGGGCGTATGGTACTGGACTTGGATGAAGACCAGCAGCAACCAAACCAGCAATGTGAGCCATATCGACCATGAGCTTAGCACCGACTGCATCTGCGATTTCACGGAATTTAGAAAAATCAATAATGTGAGAATAGGCTGAGGCACCAGCTACGATTAGTTTGGGTTTCACTTCTTGAGCTTGTTTCAAGATGGCGTCAAAGTCCAAGAGTTCTGTCTCCGGATCAACGCTGTATGAAACAAAGTTATAGGTTTGACCTGAGAAGCTAACAGGAGCTCCGTGAGTCAAGTGCCCACCTGCTGCCAAATCCATCCCCATAACTGTATCACCTGGCTCAATCAAGGCCATGTAAGCCGCACAGTTGGCCTGACTTCCTGAGTGAGGTTGGACATTGGCGAATTTAGCACCAAAAATTTCTTTTGCACGTTCAATAGCTAGACTTTCGATAACATCTACTACATCAGTTCCACCATAATACCGGCGCCCTGGGTAACCCTCGGCATATTTGTTTGTCAAGATAGACCCTTGAGCTGCCATAACAGCCTTGGAAACCACGTTTTCCGAAGCAATCAACTCAATGTTGTTTTGTTGGCGTTCTTCTTCTTTGGCAATAGCATTCCATAGATCAGCATCGTATACTTTAAAAATCATCTTTGTCAAAAATCATAGGTCTTCTCCTTTTAATAATTTAATAAACCGTTTCTGCATCTTATCACAAGTATAACCAACTTTGTCATAAAATGCATGCGCACCTGTACGATGGTCTGCAGAATTTAAGCGAATAAAGTTATAGCCACGTTTTTCTGCTTCCTGTTCTAATCCTTCAAGCAAATTTTTACCGATTCCTTTACCTTGTGTTGAGGTAAAACGGCTAGAGCTAGGATATTAAAACCCGGTTTTGAATAAAGGGATTCATAAACCTCAGCATGAACATAACCAAGTAAGTCATGGCTAATTGAATCCTCAAAACCAAGCAGGAAGTGATGCGAGTCTTGAGTCAACTTAGCTAGTTGACCAGCCGTTTCCTCTGGACTAAAAGCATAGCCTAAAGCTTCTTTGTTAATCTCATGAATCGATGCAACATCTGTCGCTTTTAATTCACGTAGCATATCATACCTCCTCAAAAGGAATTACTGGTATCTTGGCAAGGATATCTTCTCGAGTAATCGCTCCTTGACGTAGAATTTTCACCTTATCACCAGATAGGTCTAAAATAGTTGAATCCTGACCTGTTAAAAATGAATCGTCTTCGAGTCCCAAGATCTCTTGGTCAAAGTCTTTTAAAATCTCTTTAAAGCTAACACCGCTTGTATGTCCTGAAATATTTGCAGACGGGCCGATTAAGGGACCAAACTCACGAATCAATTCTAGAGTGACGGGATGACTTGGCATGCGAAATCCAACAGTCGTTAAGTCTGAATTGACCCAGCAAGGAACCTTGTCATTAGCTTCTAGGATAATGGTCAATGGACCAGGAAGAAAACTTTCAACAAGTTGTTGTAAACAAGGTGGCTGATTCTTGGAAAAGTTCAAGATATCGTCTAAACTAGCAACATTGAGATTGAGAGCCTTATCTCTAGGGCGACGTTTGAGCTGATAAACATGGTCAACAGCCTTCTCATCCAAAGCTTTCGCAAAAAGGCCATAAACTGTCTCAGTTGGCAAAACTACAGCTCCACCCTTTTCCAACTCTTGCTTAATTTTCTCCATCATCAATGACAACCATCCTATCTTGGCCAAATTGGTCTTTCAGAGTTCGTACTCTCTTCTCGGGAAAATTTTCCTTGAAAAGAGCTGGAACGCTTTGACCTTGTTTGTAGCCAATTTCAAGATAAATCTTACCACCATCATTTAGATAGTCCTTGGAGTTTTCTGCGATTCTACGGTAGATAGCTAGGCCATCCTCGTCGGCAAAGAGTGCCAAATGTGGTTCTGAATGCAAAACATTCAAGCCAACTTCTTCCTGATCTTCACGAGAAATGTATGGTGGATTGGATACAATTATATCATATTTTGCAGAAATTTCGGAGAAACAGTCAGTTCTGATAAATGTGAGATCTAAATCTTGCCTCTTGGCATTCTCTGTTGCAAGCTCTAATGCATCCTGTGAAATATCCGCAGCCGTAACTGACCAATATGGTCTATTTTTCGCTAAAGCAAGGGCTATCGCTCCACTTCCTGTTCCGATATCAAGAACTTTGAGGTTTTCCTTTGGATTCTCAGCCAAAATGAGTTCCACCAACTCTTCTGTCTCTGGTCGAGGAATCAAGACTCGCTCATCGACTTTTAACTGCATCCCAAAGAATTCAGCATGGCCGATGATGTATTGAGCAGGCAAGTGATTTGCTAGTTTCCTGTAAATGTCCTCTACAAATTTGTAATCTTCATCAGTGACTTCTTGCTGGAGAGCAAAGACAAAGTCTGTAAAAGATAGTTTTTTCAGACTACGATAGACAAAGGAGAGGCTTTCTGCTTCCTCTCCTTGTACTATCAATTTTTCCTCAAAATCTTTAAAAAAATTTGAGCTAATTTCATTATTTGTTTAATTCTTCCAATTTTTGTGTTTGGTCGTAAAGAACCAAGGCATCCACAACTTCATCTAGTTTACCAGCTAGAATTGTATCAAGTTTTTGTAAAGTCAAGCCGATACGGTGGTCCGTCACACGGTTTTGTGGGAAGTTATAAGTACGGATACGTTCAGAACGGTCACCAGTACCGATAGTAGATTTACGCTCAGCATCTTGTTCATCTTGGGCAATCTGAGCGAAGTGGTCTGCCACACGCGCACGGATAATTTTCATAGCCTTCTCACGGTTTCTGCTGGGTACGTTCTTCCTGCATCTCAACCTTGATATTAGTTGGCAAGTGAACGATACGAACGGCAGTCGCAACCTTATTGACGTTTTGTCCACCAGCACCTGATGCATGGTAGATATCGACACGAAGGTCTTTTGGATCAATATCGTATTCAACTTCTTCGATTTCAGGCATGACGAGGACAGTCGCTGTTGAAGTGTGTACACGACCTTGGCTTTCAGTCACAGGGACACGTTGCACACGGTGGGCACCTGATTCGTACTTAAGTTTAGAGTAAACTGACTGGCCTGATACCATGGCAACCACTTCCTTGAAACCACCGACACCATTCATAGATGCTTCCATAACTTCAAAGCGCCAACCTTGGGCTTCCGCATACTTTTGGTACATAGTTAGAAGATCTCCAGCGAAGAGAGCTGCTTCATCTCCACCAGCTGCACCACGGATTTCTAGGATAATGTTCTTATCATCGTTTGGATCTTTAGGAAGGAGCAAGATTTTCAGTTTTTCTTCGTACTCTTCTTTTTCAGCCTTTGCGTCTTTTAATTCTTGCTTGGCCATTTCTTCCAAGTCAGCATCTCCGCCTGATTCCTTAATCATTTCCTCAGCGTCGACAATGTTTTGAAGAACTTGTTTGTACTCACGGTAGGCTGTTACTGTGTCACGAGTTGAAGCCTCTTCTTTTGAAAGCTCCATGAAACGTTTGGTATCAGAAACCACATCGGGGTCGCTGAGCAATTCTCCCAATTCTTCATAACGGTCTTCTACTGCTTGTAGTTGATCATAGATATTCATTCTTTCTCCTTATTTCTCAATTGTTAAATCATAGATTGCTACTACTTCGTTCTCAAATATTTCCCCAGTTTCTTTAAATCCATAACTGAGGTAACAAGATCTTGCATGTTCATTTTCTGGTTCATAAGACAACCAAAGTTTATTGGATAAACCAGCTGGCGCTGTCCGAACATAGTCTAGCACCTTATCCATAATTGGTTTAAAATATCCTTGATCTTGAAAATGCTTATCAATCATGAAACGAAAAAGTAAATAATTTCCATTACTAATTCCGATTTTTTTATCATAAGCTAACATCACAAAACCTATGATTGCATCATTATCGTATACTGCCAATGGAGCTACAAAATCTCCATTTTTTGTGTAGACATATGCTTCAGCTAAACTAATTGCGTTAGTAGCAATAAATTGTTTTTGATATTCCTTAACATCCAGATTCAGAACATCAAAATAATTTTCCATTGTAACATCTCTTAGTTCAATTGTCATAGTTTTGTTCCTTTTTGGATGTTATCAGTGGTGCAAAATAATGTTTACGGCAAACTGAGATATAGGTTTCATTTCCACCAATCTGGATTTGTTCACCATCATAAACAGGCAGTCCGTCCTGCGTACGCAAGACCATGGTCGCCTTTTTCTTGCAATACTGACAGATGGTCTTAATTTCGTCAATCTTATCTGCTAAGAGCAAAAGATATTTTGAACCTTCGAATAGTTCATTACGAAAGTCATTTTTTAAACCAAATGCCATAACAGGTATATCTAACTCATCGACAACACGAGCTAAATCGTAAACATGATGACGTTTTAGAAATTGAGCTTCATCAACAAGCACACAGTAAGGCTTTTCAGGCAAATCCCGGATAAACCCAAAGATATCTGTTGTTTCGTCAATGGCAATTGCTGGTCTTTTCATTCCAATGCGACTAGAGACATAACCGACACCGTCACGTGTATCCAGAGCTGAAGTCATAATCACAACTCCTTTTCCTTGCTCCTCATAGTTATAGGCTACCTTAAGAATCTCAATCGTTTTTCCAGAGTTCATGGTCCCATAACGATAATACAACTGTGCCATGCTTCTATTTCACGTCCATTTCTAAATTTTTTGCTACATTCTAGTATACCATAATTTTCTCACAGCTTTAAATGGCAAAAGTGTGGTAAAATAGAAGAAATCAAATAACTAGTGGAGGACGCAATTATGCCATTTGTACGCATCGATTTATTTGAAGGACGCACGCTAGAGCAAAAGAAAGCCCTAGCTAAGGAAGTTACAGAAGCTGTTGTTCGTAACACAGGAGCACCTCAGTCAGCTGTTCACGTTATTATTAACGATATGCCTGAAGGAACCTATTTCCCACAAGGCGAAATGCGCACTAAATAAAGCTTAAGCAATCTGCTTAGGCTTTTTCTTTATAAGTGGCATTCGTTGAATAAAAACACTAGATTTTTGTTACAATTTTTAAGTGATATTTGTATATAAATTGTAAAAAGGAAATGAAAATGATTACACGTGAATTTGATACCATCGCAGCAATCTCGACACCGCTTGGTGAAGGGGCTATTGGGATTGTTCGTTTAAGCGGTACGGATAGTTTTACTATCGCCCAGAAATCTTTAAAGGTAAGGACTTGACTAAGGTTGCAAGCCATACGCTAAACTACGGCCACATCGTCGATCCTCAGACAGGTAAGGTCATGGATGAGGTCATGGTTGGAGCTATGAAGTCTCCAAAGACCTTCACTCGGGAGGATATTATCGAGATTAACACCCACGGTGGGATTGCGGTAACCAATGAAATTCTCCAGCTAGCTATTCGTGAAGGAGCTCGCTTGGCAGAACCAGGAGAGTTTACTAAACGTGCCTTCCTTAACGGTCGTGTGGACTTAACTCAGGCTGAAGCTGTCATGGATATTATTCGCGCCAAGACGGACAAGGCTATGAATATTGCGGTCAAACAGTTAGATGGCTCCCTTTCTGAGCTCATTAACAATACTCGTCAGGAGATTCTCAATACACTTGCACAAGTTGAGGTTAATATCGACTATCCTGAGTATGACGATGTGGAAGAGGCTACTACTGCTGTTGTCCGTGAAAAAACTTTAGAATTTGAACAATTATTGACCAATCTTCTAAAAACAGCACGCCGTGGGAAGATTCTCCGTGAAGGGATTTCAACGGCTATCATTGGTCGTCCAAACGTTGGAAAATCAAGCCTTCTTAACAACCTTCTACGAGAAGATAAGGCAATTGTCACCGATATTGCTGGTACTACCCGAGATGTCATCGAAGAATACGTCAACATTAATGGTGTTCCACTCAAATTGATTGATACAGCTGGTATTCGGGAAACAGATGATATTGTGGAACAAATCGGTGTTGAACGCTCCAAAAAAGCCCTCAAGGAGGCTGACTTGGTACTCCTTGTCTTAAATGCTAGCGAGTCTCTAACTACTCAAGATAGACAACTTCTTGAAATTAGTCAAGATACCAACCGTATTATCCTACTAAATAAAACTGACCTTCCTGAAGCAATCGAAACCGAAGAACTTCCAGATGATGTCATCCGTATTTCAGTCCTTAAAAATCAAAACATTGATAAGATTGAAGAACGCATCAATAACCTCTTCTTTGAAAATGCTGGCTTGGTCGAGCAAGATGCTACTTATCTATCTAACGCCCGTCATATTTCATTAATTGAAAAGGCAGTTGAAAGCCTACAAGCTGTTAACGAAGGCCTCGAACTAGGAATGCCTGTTGATTTGCTTCAAGTTGATTTGACACGTACCTGGGAAATTCTTGGAGAAATTACTGGTGATGCAGCGCCAGATGAACTTATTACTCAATTGTTTAGCCAATTTTGTCTGGGTAAATAAGAAAAAACTAGTTTAGAAAATGTTAGTCACCTAAAAAGAGGTTGGGACAAAAAGATCCCGACCTCACTTTTTATTATCAATCATTATTTGACGCGGTTGCTGATTGAACTTTTTGTTCGTCTTTTAGACTTCAAAAAGCTCCTAATCATCCTCGCGGGGCTGGGACTACGAAATCAAGACTTTGTCTATCGATTTCTGTCCCACCGCCTTTTCTTTCACTTTCTAAGTTAGGTCCTGCCTTAGCAGATATTTAAAACAAACTTTACCAGTTCTTTTCTATTTTCACTTAGTCTTTTGGTAATTTGCCAGCTTTTTCAAGCATTTTTTTGATTAAATAAGGCATCTTGACATTTTTCACGACCTTTTTTTCTCAATTAATTTTTTTGACAAATTCTGGCATTTGTAAGTCTTGTGATTCATCTAAAATATTCTTAGTTTCCTCCGAAGGGACTAATTCATCAAAGGTTTCTTCTTCTGGGAGGAATTCTCTAAATTCTTTATGTTCATTAGCTCGGATAATATTTACCAAGGCATCAATCAAACGAGAATCTGTATTTGGCATTGGTGGACGATGGTAGTTCACACCCAATTCTTGACACAAGTCATGACATTCCACATCGTTGTCAAACAAGACTTCAATATGCTCACTGATAAAACTAATAGGCACAAAAGATATAATGGTCTGGATGTTCTTCCTGTTCTCTAAGATATTCCAGGACATCTGGTTTAATCCAAGGAATACCAATATCACTTTCACTCTGCCAAGTGTTGGTATATTGCTCTGGTTTCAAGCCTAATTTCTCTGCAATTAACTTGCTATTTTCGAAAATCTGGTCGATATAGGGATCACCAAAATCCAAGGCAAAAATGGGCACACTGTGGGCAGAAAAGATGACTTTAAAGCTATCCTGTTTCACCTTTTTCTTTTTAAAATTTTAGCAATTTCTGCTGTCCAATAGTTTAATAGTGCTTCTTCTTGATACCAGTCCTTAATAACTAAAAACTGAATTTGTTTGCTTTTCCAGAAACTTTTCGTACCCCATGACAGAGTAAAAAGGAATAGTGTGGTTCCAAAAATCAAGCAAATACACTTTTCAATTCCATCTGCTTCCATTTGCCGAATCACATCTGGAATAAAGGGTTTTGAAAATTTATTGGCAAAATAGACACTATATTCATTTCCCAATCTAGCATCTACCAAGGCAACTTCTTCACGGGTAATTTTTTGAAGTGGAGTTCCTCCAATTCGAACATAATTATCATAAAGGGTTTGAATTTCGTGGTCTTGAGGTCGAATTCCTCGACGAATGTTGGTAAAAAAGTCGGCTACTCCTTCAAAGGTAATCTCTTCTGGTGAACCAAATGTCATCATTAAAATTGCTTTTTTCATCTCTGCATCCTTGTGATATTTTTTTATCTTTTTTTATTGTATCACTAAAGAAGCCATAAGTAAACGCTAACATAAGGATTTTAACTCCCTTCTGACTTTTGTTTTTCTCTTCTTTCTATGATACAATGGTTTTAAAAGAAGGAAAAAAGGAGTTATGATGAAATACCCTACATTGCTAGAGCGTTTTTTGACTTATGTTAAGGTTAACACACGTTCTGACGAAAATTCTACTACTACACCAAGCACTCAAAGTCAAGTAGACTTTGCGACTAATATCCTCATTCCAGAAATGAAACGTGTCGGTTTGCAAAATGTTTACTATCTACCAAACGGTTTCTCTATCGGTACTCTTCCAGCTAATGATCCTAGTTTGACTCGTAAAATTGGTTTTATCTCCCACATGGATACAGCCGATTTTAATGCTGAAGGTATTAATCCACAAGTTATTGAAAACTACGACGGTGGGGTTATCGAACTTGGCACTTCTGGTTTCAAACTTGATCCAGCAGATTTTAAGAGCTTAGACAAATATCATGGCCAAACTTTAATTACTACAGATGGGACTACCCTTCTAGGTGCTGATGACAAATCAGGTATCGCCGAAATCATGACAGCCATCGAATACTTGACTGCTCATCCTGAAATTAAGCACTGCGAAATTCGTGTCGGCTTTGGACCTGATGAAGAAATCGGTGTTGGTGCCAATAAATTTGATGCAGAAGATTTCGATGTCGACTTTGCTTATACAGTTGACGGTGGACCTCTTGGTGAACTTCAATACGAAACCTTCTCTGCTGCAGGTGCTGAACTTCACTTCAAGGCCGTAATGTTCATCCAGGAACGGCTAAGGGACAAATGGTTAACGCTCTTCAGTTGGCAATTGACTTCCACAACCAACTTCCAGCAATTGACCGACCTGAGTTGACTGAGGGTTACCAAGGTTTCTACCATCTCATGGATGTCACTGGAACTGTTGAGGAAGCGCGTGCTAGCTATATCATTCGTGACTTTGAAAAAGACAGCTTCGAAGCACGCAAAGCCACTATGCAAGCTATTGCTGATAAGATGAACCAAGAACTTGGAAGCGATCGTGTTTCCTTAACTCTTACCGACCAATACTACAATATGAAAGAAGTCATAGAAAAAGATATGACGCCAGTAACAATCGCTAAATCAGTAATGGAAAGTCTTGATATTACTCCAATTATTGAGCCTATCCGTGGTGGAACAGATGGTTCTAAGATTTCCTTTATGGGAATTCCTACGCCAAATATCTTCGCCGGTGGCGAAATATGCACGGTCGTTTTGAATATGTCAGCCTTCAAACCATGGAACGTGCAGTTGATACTATCATTGGAATTGTATCTTACAAAGACTAAAAAAGAAGTAGCAAAGCTACTTCTTTTTAGTTGACTTCTTTCTCACTTGTTTCTGGAGAACTAGTTGTTGGATTGCTTGATTCAGCCTGTTTGTCGCTTGCTTGTTTGGTAGTTGTTTCAGAACTTGCTTGACCCGGCTTAGCTTTGGATTGAAGTTCTTGGTTTAATGAGACAATTTCTTGCGCAAGTGCTAGAAGAGCTTGTTTGTCTTTGCTTGCAGCTGATAATTTATCAAACAAAGCATCCACTTTTTCAAAGTCTGCATCGGAACCATTATTCATTTCCAAATAAGTATGGAGGGCAATGACACCGTTATAAAGTTTTTGGTAAAGAACTAAAACCTCCGGATCTTGTTTTGAATTATCACGTTCATTTTGGATTGTTTGAGAAATACGTTTTAGAAGATCTTGAACCTGTGTATTTAATTCATCAAGGTCCGCGTCTTCTTTCTCCAATGCTGCCTTTAGATTTTTCACTTCGTCAGCAAGTGAAGCTTTCACTCCTTCTTCTTTAACTTGAGCCACTAATTCATCAGCTTTCGTTAAGAGTCCTTCTACTTGTCCTTTTAAGACATGATTACTTTGTTCCTCAGGCTTAATATCATCATACAAACCTTTCAAAAACTCATAGACTGCTGTCTTAGCACTATGACCATCCACTTTTTCAGTATCTAAAATCGTTTCAGAAGGCTTACTTGTAACAGGTTCATTCTTCAGAGCTTCTTCAACTTCCAGTTTTGTTTGATAGATTTCTGGGAATAGTTTGTTCAAGTCAGTCGCCTTAAGGAAGGATTGTGACTGATAAAGTGTCCAAGTTAGGTTGGCAACTTTATCTCGTAACTTGTCATTTAAGCGACCGTCAGATAGATGTTGGTAGAAATACTTGATGTATTCTACTGTTGTAACTCCAGTACGGTCATTAAAATCTTGCAAAGCTTGTAATTTAGCTTCAACTGCATCTAAACCTGCTTCATCTTGGGCTAGTTTATTTTCTTGAAGCTGAGTCAATAAATCCTTCTTAGGAAGTCCATAAGCATCTGTGTCTAAGGTATTAATCTTATCTACTAATGCTTGATATTTCTTGTCTAAAGGACTGATTTCTGTTGGTTTGACACTTGAGTCAATGTGAATATACTGCTTATCAAACAAATCCAAAGCTGCCAAATAACCTGCAGTAGAGTTGGTTGATAGCTTCTTCATATTCTCAGAAAATTGCCCCAAAGCAAGTTCAATCTGTCTTTGTAAAATTGGTTTATCTTTATAGACTTCACGACTCTCTGCCAAGAGTTGATCAATCTTATACTGGACTGCTTTTTTTCATCAAAAGCACCAGGTTGGTAAGTTGATTGTAATGCAGGAATTTTTGTTTTTCAAAAGCGACTTCATAACCTTTAGTTTGAACCTTGATGTAGTGGTTATGGTCACCATGAGGGATAACAAAGCTACCATTTTCAACCTGCAAGCTATAAGGAGAAACACCATCACGTAGAGCAGTTGTATAGAGTTCGTTTAGGAAATCAAGCTCTGCATCTCCAGTTTGAAGCGGAATACGAACGTGTTCCTTACGAACAGCGTAAGGGTGAATGTGAGTTGGGTCATAAGCCTGGTCTGGATTACCAAATACAAAGAATCCATTTGAAATTCTGATAGCCTCAAGAGGAACGCCATATGTTTTAGAAATATAAGCTATTTTTTCTTCATCGCTGGCATCTCTAGAGAAACTTTCAACCGTCTTGGCAAGAGGTTTAACAGGTTCTGTCTGCTGATGGCCATGAAGATGGTCTTGTGCAGCCTTAATCTGCTCTGCTGATAAATCTTTCTTAAAGAAATAATGGGCATGGTCCCCATGGGAAACTACAAAACCTTGCTCATCTTCACTTATCACTCGGTCAGCATCGAATCCGTGATTGTGATCTTCACCATGGTGGTGAGCATGCCCCTCTTCATCATGGTGCTCATCTGATGGATTAGGTTTAACTTCGGTTTTTACCTTTTCAAGTGTTCCTGAGCTTCTTTAATCTGTTGAGCCGTCAAATCTTTCTTGTAAAAATAATGATTGTGGTCTCCATGTGAAACTACGAAACCTTGGTCGTCCTCGCTAATCACTCGATCAGCATCGAATCCGTGATCGTGGTCTTCACCATGGTGGTGATCATGCCCGTCTTCATCATGGTGATCATCTGATGGATTAGGTTTAACTTCGGTTTTACCTTTCAAGTGTTCCTGAGCTTCTTTAATCTGTTGAGCCGTCAAATCTTTCTTGTAAAAATAATGATTGTGGTCCCCATGTGAAACTACGAAACCTTGCTCATCCTCACTAATCACTCGTTCAACGGCAAAACCATGGTCATGCTCTTCTTCATGATGATGATCGGCACCTTCGTGGTCGTGGTCTTCTTCGTGATGATGATTCACATCTTCGTGGCCATGGTCGTGATCATGGTCTTCCTTTGGTTTACTTGGAGTTTCTACAGGATTTGATGGTGTTACTAGACCTGAAAGTGGTATCAAGCGTGCAATCTTTTGCTCTAAAGCAGATAGACTACTATAAGGGATGAAATGGTAGTGATTACCGTGTGGAATGGCCACCCCTGATGGAGTACGACTGGTAATTTTAGCCGGGTCAAATACCAAACCATCAGATTCTTTATAGCGTTGACTAACTGGTAAAGCGTAAAGCTGTTCTAAAAAGTTTTTTTGAAGATTATTTTTCTTCTTGTACTGGATTGCTTGTAGCTGGTTTCTCTACTTGATGACTTGGTTCAACACTTGGAATCGGTTTGTAGTCTGTTAAACTTTGTTGACTTCCTCTTCCAGCAAGGTAAGCTTGAGCGGCAGCCAATTCACTTGAAGATAGAGCACTCTTAGGAACGTAATGATAATGGCCACCATGAGGAACGATATAAGCGTCACCTGTATCATCAATAATATCTGCAGCATTAAAGACGTAACCATCATCAGTTGTATATCGACCTTGTGCTCTGGCAGCAATAACTTCATTACTCGTACTGCTACTATCTGATGTGTGTTCTTGTTTTTGTTTCTCGATTTGGTCTTTGGTACGAATATTTTCTGCGTGACTAGCATCTTTCAGATAGACATAATATTTGCCATCTACCTTGATAATATAGCCACCCTTAATCTCATTGACAATATCTCCATCACTTAGTTGATAGTTTGGATCCTTCATGACTAATTCTTCACTAAAGATGGCATCATAAGGCACCTTACCATTGTAGAAATGGAAATGGTCACCGTGAGAAGTCACATAGCCTTGATCTGTAATCTTAGTAACAATCTGTTCAGCTTCTATTCCTTCTTTTTGGTTGACTTGATCAGGTGTCAGATTTTTCATTCTTTTTTTAGCATCAGACTCTTTCCCATCAACATAGGATACACGGTTGTCATCTTTTTTTCTCAGGCGCTTGATGTTGATTTAAAGCGTAAGCGCAGACACTTAAGGCAAGAACCACTGCAGATCCTGCTAAATATTTTTTATTAATTTTCATAATCTCCTCATTTCAATTCTTCAGCTAAGATAGCTATATTTTTCTTCTAGGTTTTCTAAGTAGGACTTGTCATTTTGTGGGTCAGCCTCTAAAGGGTTTAGCGTTTTTAAGAGTCACACCTGTTGATTTGACAAGGGTATCAGCTACCTTTGATGAAGCGTTACTCTCTGTAAAGATGGTTTTAACCTTATAAGTCTTTACAAATTCCTGGATTTCAGTCAATTGTCTTGGACTTGGTTCTTGATCAGGTGATATTCCTGCAATCCCAAGCTGATTTAGGCCAAATCGTTTTTGCCAAATATGAAAAAGGCTGTGTTGGGTCACAAATGTCTTTTTGATTAGCCTTTTTCAAATATGGGTTGGTATTTCTTGGTCAAATCGTGAGCTTTAGCACTAAAAGTTCTGTGCATTTTTTTCTGATAGGTATCCTTGTTGGCACTGTCCAGTTCGGATAACTTATCAGCAATTATCTGTGCTTCTTCTGCAACCTTTTCAGGATCTAACCATGTGTGAGGATCGTACAAGGTCTTCTCATCAATCCCTTCTCCAGCCTGCATATCTTCTAATCCAGGCACGCGCTCCAAGGTCATACCTTCTGATGCTTCTAAGACCTTTACCTTAGACTTTTGCAGGCTTGGATCTAGACTACCCGCCCAAGACTCTAAGGTATGAGAATGATAAACAAATACATCCGCATCGTAGATAGCTGCAATATCATTTGCTGACGGTTCATAAGAATGAATGCCTGAACTAGACTGAATCATTCTTACATCATTAAGATCACCAGAAACTGCTTTTACCATAGCATATACAGGATAAAAACTGGTAACTATTTTCATTCCATGAGATTCATTGACATCGTTTTTGCTTATCTTGACTACAAGCTCCCAAAAAAATAAAATAAATATAGAAGATAGCAAACATATTAGTATTTTTCTTTTTTTCACTAGAACTCCTTAACTAGTATTTAACCATTTAATTAACTAGTAAACATTCTACCACCTAAAATTTAAGATGTCAACTGATAAATCTGATTTTTTTACTTTTTTTCTAAAAAAAAGCATCGATAAACGATGCTTGGTTTTAAACTCCGATATGAATATCTGAGAATTTCTCAATAATAAGATCCCAGAGTTCATCCAATTGTTCTTGAACTGTCTTAGTAGTCTTAGTAGTTTTTAATAGTTAAGTAATGTTTCTTTTTTGCTATCCTTGACAATATAGCACAATTGATAAATTTTTATTTCTGATGAGATTACGTTGGTATGTTGTTGAGACCAGATAGAGCTGTTGAACATTATTTAGATTGATTGCTTGAGTTCCTTTGAAATAGGTAATAAGGTGGTTTTTATAAAGAATAACCTTTAAATCCTGATCATAAAAATCTGCTTGTTCTGCAATTCCTTCAACATTTCCTTGCAATTCAGGATAGGCTTGATAAAGCTCTTCAAAAGCTGCGATAGATTTTTTACGAAGAAGAAAGGCACTCACTAATGTGACTAGTCCAATTCCTCCCAAAATTGCAGCACTTATGATATACCACCAGCCATCTTTTGAGTGTTCAGTCAAACTTAGATAGACACTTGAGTTCATGTTCAATGAAACAGTTGAATCAGGTTCAAGGATAGAGTCAAGAAAGCCAGACAAATCTACAATTCTATTATTTCGAGATTTGTTGTTAACATTTTTTTACTGAGAGGTTGTAACTGTGTACCTACCAGAGTAGCTGGATTATCTATAAGTGTTTCAGTTGAAGCTTGTTCCATAAGTTTTTGGATCTCTTTATCATTTTCTTTAGCTTCTACAACTGCAAATTTACCATCGCCATCATTGCTATATTGCACAAGGTATAGAACACTTCCACCTTCAACTTCTCCAACTACTTCTGGATAGATATCATAGACAGTCATAGTAACTTCTTTACCCTGACCGTGTGTCGTCTGAAAAATGGATCCATTGGATGCTGGTGATGATTCCACATGAAGACAGTTCCTGCAGAAAAAAAGCAAAGAAAACTAGTGAAAGAATAAGCCCTGAAATAAAGCCTTTATTTCTTTTTTTCTTTAAACATCATAATCTCCTTTAGTTTGATGATTAAATTATAGCAAAAATTCCTATAAATTTCAATAATCATCTTAAACACAAATACTATTAAATCGGGAAAGAAAGCGCTTATCAAGAATAATATATGATATTTCAAAAAAAGAGCTTGAGATAATCTCAAACTCTCCTATCATTTCAAATCCTATTTTCTTGCCATCTGTTCATCTTGCTTAAGTTGCTTGACTAATTGATCTATACTATCAAATTTCACCATATCTCGGATACGATCTAACCAATAGACGGTCACTGTTTCGCCATAAATATCTTCATCAAAATCAAAGATATTCACTTCAAAACGCTCTTCCTCTCCATCAAAAGTAACGTTCTTCCCGACACTGGCCATTCCTCGATAGAGTTTTCTCTTGATTTCGATATCAACGGTATAGACACCATCTGCCGGCATATAAGTACGGTCTATGAGGACAAGATTAGCAGTAGGATATCCAATTGTACGTCCACGGGCATTACCATGTACCACAATTCCTCTTGTCGGAAGAGGGCTTCCTAGTAATTGCACAGCTTCTTTCACATCCCCTTCTAGGATGGCTTGACGAATACGAGTAGAGCTAATCTTTCCTATTTCATCTTCTACAGGTGGTACTACAACTACTTCTCCGTCGAAGATTTCTTTTAAATCATCTGCAGATTTTCGATCTGAACCTAAACTATAGTCAAATCCAACTACAATGGTATCAGCTTTAACTTCCTTGATAAAGGTATCTACGAACTCTTGCGCTGTCATATTAGCAATACGGCTTGAGAAATCCATCAGATAAAGATTTTCAACACCAGCTCGTTTTAAACTTACGTTCACGTTCTTCTGCATTTAGGATATGAAGTAAATTTTCTGGTGTATAGGCTTTTAAGGTTAACTTCGGTGATTCATGAAAGGTAATTAGAGCAACGCTTAATCTCTTCTTAGCAGCAATTTCACCAGCAATGCTAAATAATTTTTGATGACCAAGGTGAATCCCATCAAAATATCCTAATACAAGGACTGTTGGGCCAGGAGTTGCAATGTCTTTTTCAGTTTTAATAGGTATTGTTACAATCATAGTCATATTATACCAAAAAGAAGAAGGCATTCAAAACATTACGAATTTAAAAAGACTATAAGCTACTTTTTACTTCTTTTCTAAGTTGTTCCAGACTTTCGATGTTATATTTGTCCATAACTTTTGGCAGATTTTCGATAATATCTGGACAAGCATACGGATTTGTAAAGTTTGCTGTTCCAACACCGATTGCTGAAGCACCAGCCAGATACATTTCTATAGCAGCTTCAGCTGAATCAACTCCTCCCATCCCAATGATTGGAAGATTAGTTGTTTGGGCTACTTGACGGATCAATTTGAGAGCTACCGGAAAGACTGCTGGTCCAGACATGCCCCCTGTCCCATTAGCAATGATTGGCTTTTCTAGTTTTTGAGATCAAAACGCATCCCAACAAGGGTATTGATCATGGTAAGACCACTAGCACCGGCATCTTCTGCTGCCTTTGCTATGGTTACGATATCAGTCACACTTGGAGTTAGTTTCACGTAGACAGGGACATCTGAAGCCTCTACAGCAGCTTTTACCACATCATAAGCTAACTCAGGGTCTTGTCCAATTAAAAGTCCATGATTGCCATGATCGACATTAGGACAAGAGATATTGAGCTCGATGGCTTTTTACGTTAGTTTGCTTTTGAAATTCCATGAGAAACGGCTGCATACTCTTGTTTTGAAAATCCAGCAACATTGGCGATAATAGGGAGATTTGGATATTCTCTTTCAAGCCAAGGTAACTTTTCAGAAAGAACGACATCTAAACCAGGATTCTGCAAACCTATGGCATTTAGCATACCTGCAGGTGTTTCTGCCACACGTGGAGTAGGATTACCAAAGCGTGCTTCAAGGGTTGTAGCTTTAATCATGATAGATCCTAAAAGGTCCAAATCATAGTATTTGGCATACTCTTGACCAAATCCAAAGCAACCTGAAGCAGGAATGATAGGATTCTTTAACTCTAAGCCTGGTAGAGAAACTTGTAATCGATTTATTGTCATGACACACTCCTTATAAAACAACAGTTCCTGTTTTAAATACAGGTCCATCTTCGCAGACGCGTTGACTAACAGTTTCACTATCTGGCACTTTCAGGACACAAGCGTAGCAAGCTCCCATGCCACAGGCCATACGAGATTCTAGAGATAGATAAGCTCTTGGATGGTCATGAAAGGTTTGATTGATGTATTTCATCATACCTGGCGCACCGCATGAGTAGATGGCATCAAATTCAGTTTCAAATTCGTTAATCACTACAGAAACATTTCCTTTAATACCATAAGATCCATCATCAGTCGTTACAAAGACCTGACTAAATCTGGATAATTCATCTTCCAAAATAACAGCATCTTTAGTAGCGAATCCTAAAACAGTTGTTATTTCAACACCACGCTCATTCAGTTGTTTAGCTACTTCAAGTAAGGGTGGCACTCCGATTCCACCACCAACTATAAGAACACGATTCTGCTTGTCTAAATCAGATAAATCAAAGCCATTTCCTTGAGGTCCCATAACATCTATGCTATCACCTGTTTTTAAGCTTGAAAAGATTGCTGTCCCTGCTCCTTCAACTCGATAGATAAGTCTGCATTGCTTAGTCGCCTTATCTATTGATGAAATCGAAATTGGACGACGTAAGAGATGGGCATCGTCAGGTACACGTAAATGAAGAAATTGGCCCGCTTTCATAGCTTCGACCATTTCTCCTTCAAGTACAAGCTCAAAGATTGCTGGTGCGATTTCCTCCTGAGATACTACTCTCATAATTTCTAAGCGAATGGCACCCATTCGTTTTTTTACAATTTGGATTCATAACTTTTTCCTCCTTAAATTTTAAGGGGATCAGATAAAGAAAAACCTTGCTAATGCAAGGTTTCAGTTAAGATATTTACACAAAAGTAGCAAATAAGCTCTTGCTTACTTGTTTCCATTGTAGCTTCTTTTCTCTGACACCTTGTGAGTCTCTCTGGACTTCCCTTAAAGGTTAAATTTTTCACTAGTATACTGTATCAATCGTGAAAAAGTCAAGTAAAAAAATAGGTAAGGTATCAGTTAATAAAAATAATTTATTTTTTTGTGAAGAGAGAATCTGTTCTAATTTTTGATAATCTTTAACACTGTCAATTTCGTAGATGCTGTTTCCTTCTAACTCTTCTACATAAACATCTAGTTCTTTGATATTATCTTTAACCATGTTGTCCCAATAGAGGTCAACAAACTCGCCACTTGCATATGCCTTGTCAATAAATCCAACAATTTTCTCAGCTGTTGGAGCATCCCAGAATGATACACCACTCAAGATGCGTCCATTCTTGCTATCAACGATGATATCTTGTACTTTATAGTCATCACCGTAAACTAGGAACCATTCATTGTCACAGTCCTCGCGATATACACTGAAATAAGTTGAACGCTCGATGTCATTGCGGAACATATTCTTGAAAAGATAGTTATCAGCATCGATAACATAGCTGTTAGCCAATTCTTCTTTTACCAAGTAAAGAGAATAGAAGTTATTGTAATCAGCAAACTTATCGTTGAAGACTAAACGCACACCGTACTTTTCCTTAAGATAGTCAAATTGTTCTTTTAAATAACCTACAACGATGATAATGTCATCAATTCCACGTTCCTTTAAAAATTCAATTTGATATTCAACCAAAGGTTTTTGATTAACTTTAACCAAGGCTTTGGGAGTATTTTCTGTCATGGGTCTCAAACGAGTTCCCAATCCCGCTGCTAAGATAATCGCTTTCACGCGTTTTCTCCTTTATTCTTTAATGATAATATAAACACCAGCCATTACTACAAATGAAGTTATAACGGTCAAAATAGTCAGAGGTACCCCCAAGAACATTGCTGCAAACAGGACAGTCCAAACTACATAACTGACATTTAGACCAGTAGCTTTTGCCGGTTGTAATCGATTGATAGCAATATAGTAGGCAAGATAAGAAATCATATTAAATGCCGCAAAGATAATCAATAGACCAAACAATTGGCCATTTGCAACTTCTGCAAATGAATGATGTGAGAAGAGCACAATAACTAGATAGGACAAGAAGGATGTAACTTGACGAATCAAGAGGGCTTCTAATTCACTGAGATTACTTTCCATAGCAAAGGAGCTGAGAACACTTTCGCTCCCCCAAGCAAAGGCACAAATTAAAGCGCAAAGAATACCTATGTAGAAAGAATTAACCTGCTCTGCTTTTATAGGTCTGAGCAATAATCCCAACAATGATTAGAAGAATTCCAAAAACTGTATTTTTTAGAAATCTTATGCTTCAAAAGAAGAAAGCCAGCAAGACTGAAACCGCAGGATAAATGGCTGAAACTGATGATGCTAAGGAACTACCAATATACTTAACCGCATAGAGGTTGGCCTGCATACCAATAGGTCCTGCTAAGAGTGCTCCGATAATAACACTCACATTTCGAATGTTCAAGAAGATTGAAAAGCGAATTTTCCCTTCTTTAACTAGAAGATAACCTAGTAAGATAAAAAAATACTAAGAAATCGTGTGCAGCTGCTACTACAAAGGGAGATAAATCAGTAAATATTGAGAAGATGTAGGAACTGACGGTTAGTCCTAGTCCCCAGAACACACCTGAAAGCAGACCAAAAGAAACTCCATTTTTAGTTTTCATAATTACCTCTCAACTCTTTTACAGCTCTATTGTATCGAGAAATGCCATAATCTCCAAAATCGCACCATTTTTCTTCCTTGTAGATAGTCCAGAGACTCCAAATAATATCTTGCAAGATTTTGTAAATACGAATTTTCTCCCTTGAAACTAGAGTCTTGTCACTCTCATAAAGACTTAAAAATTCTTCTTCTTCTGCACTTGTAAATTCAGATTCTAGGAAGAGGGCTGCCAAATCCCACATAGGGATCATTCATAGATGAATATTCCCAATCAATGAGATAAAGATGTCCATCTGGTCCTTCAATAAAGTTTTCTGGAACCAAATCAATATGACATGATTTCTTATCAACTCCGATTTGTTCAAGCTCTTCTTTCAGAGAAAACACAGACTTTCTGATAGCTTCATAATTAGGATAAGAAATCTCCCCTTGAATCAATGATTCATATTTTTTTGATTTCCTCAAAAGGAGCAAACTCTCCTTTTAATTCTTTACCAGAAGCATGAATCGTTTGTAAAATTGGAGCTATCTTATCAAATTTAGTTTTAATGGTATTAAAATTAAGCGTCTCAGCATTTTTCGATGTACTGATTAACCTTGATACCAGATTCAATATCAAAAAGATAATTTTCTACATCTAATTTTAAATCTTTTAACAATTCAAGATTGAACTTTTCATTCTGGCGGTTGATTAATTTATCCGTACCTTTACCGAAAAAAACTTAACGATGTACTGGTTTGAGGTTGTCTTTAACCAAATAGTTTTTGATTGGTCATGCCACCCAATTGCTCCACACTTAGGATATCCTCATCATTTGCTAATAAAGAAGCGATTTTTTCCTTAATTATTTTTATCCACAGTCTTCTCCTATCTACTTACATTCCCACTTAAATACTGTCTTAAAGGCAGTATTTAGATCAGTGCAAAAAAACCCGGTGAATATCTTTAATCTCTCTTACTGGTTCTTCTAGATAAATAATATTCTTCAAACGATTGGCAAATTTCTTGATTTCCATCATTTGAATAGCATTTTCAAAGTCAATTCTTCCAGAACGGGAAGAACCAACTAGTAACAAGCCTTTTTCCAATGAATCCCGAGTGTTGATGTTGACCTTATACTCACTAACACCCATCATCAAAATGGTACCTTGTGGTTTGATGTAGCGAATCAAGTCATTGATAGCAGGCCCGCATCCATCACCACCACAACATTCGAAACCATGGTCAAAACTAAGATCTTCTGGAATGCTGTCAGTAATGTAGAGCTCTTTTGCAAATGAGAAGAGTTCTAATTTCTCCCAATGACGTCCGATAACAATAATCTCAGCTTCAGGCAAGGTATAGTTGATAATATTAGCCATGACAAAAGCTAAACTTCCATCACCAATGACAGCGATTCGTTGACGTCTGCTGTGAGATACCGTCATGAAACGATTCATAGCATGCATTCCCACACTGACAAACTCAGTAATGGCTGCAACTGTGTCTTCAATATCGTCGTAGGAAACTACACGGTCTTTAGGTAGAGAAACAAATTCACGCATGAATCCATCATAGCCACTTGATAGGAAATACGTTCCAGTCATGTAGTTTTCGTAGAATTCCTCATCACTTTGCATAGGTGGTTGATTTGGAATCATAACAACCTTCTGTCCAACCTTATAGGTACCTGTTGGATCAGAAATGACTGTACCACAAGACTCATGAATCATAGCCATTGGTAGTTTTTTGGCTAAAATCTTTTGGATCTCGTTTACCTTGATAGTATCGCTGATCCGCATGACAAACAGCCATATAGTTTGGTCGGATGAGGATATGATTCTCTTGATCAATTTCTTCTTCCTGATATTTAATATTAATAAACTTTGGTTTTGTCAGTTGATAAATTTGATTAATCATGTCTCTAGTCTTTCTCAATCATGCTTTTAGCAATTTTCAAGTCTGTAACTGTTGTAATTTTAAGGTTTGAGTATTCACCTTTAGCTAAGGCTACGTCTTTACCCTTAATGACAAAGATTTTACATGCATCTGTTAAAATTTCTTTTTCTTCTGCTGACAAAGAACCATACAAGTCAATAAAGTCTTTACAACGGAAGGTTTGTGGAGTCTGTCCTTGGTAAAGATGAGCACGATTTGGAATATCTGTAATGAACTGACCATTTTGTACTTTCAACAATGGTATCCACCGCTTCAACCACAGTGTCAACAGCATCATGTTTTTGAGCAAGAGCGATATTGTCTTGAATCATACGAAGTGTGATAAAGGGACGAACCGAATCATGCGTTACTACGATATCATCTTCTGTTAGTGGACGGTAAGCATCGATGGCTTCAATAATCTTTTCAATACTAGAATTACGATCAGCCCCACCTTTCGTAATGATGATACGTTCCTTGTGGAGTGGAAGGAATTTTTTTCAACTAAATCTTCTGCATGTAACCCTAGTCGCCATGAACTCCCAACAACGATTTTTTCAATACTTGGTTCTAAGACAAATTTTTCAATTGTATGAATTAGAATTGGGCGATCTCCCAATTCAAGAAATTGTTTGGGTAAGTTACTGATACCCATGCGCGTGCCGGTTCCACCTGCTAAAATTCCAGCGTAAATCATTTTGATACTCCTTTGGTTTGTTTTAAAAACTCGTTCTTTACTATTATATCATAATCTAGCACTATCTTGAAAAGAAATACTAGTTCTTTCTAGTTAGAAACTGATGACAAGAGCACTTTTAGGTGAGAATATTTAAAAAAATTTATCCTTACATTTATAACTCTCGGTTAATATAGAGTTCTTCAGAATAATATAGAAAGCTTAAAGAAACCTTAAACCATTGGTTGATATATATAGCAATCCTGAAATTTTAATTAGACTTTTTCCAATTAAAATTGTTAAAATGAAAATGGAAAATAAAAAGAAAAGGAAGCTAACTACCGCCATGATGAATATGCAAAAATATGATGCGTCAAGCTCAAAAAAACTTCAAAAACAAATGGAGCAAAAGCCAAGCTGAATTGGCTGCCACAGAATTTGTTGGAACTTCTGCTCAAAACTTGGTAACTGCTACCTTAACAGGTGATAAAAAGGTCGTAAAAAAATTGATTTTTGATCCCGCAGTTGTGGATGCTGAAGATATTGAAACTCTTTCAGATATGACTGTTCAAGCTCTCAATGCTGCTCTCGAACAAATTGATGAAACTACTAAGAAGAAACTTGGAGCATTTGCTGGTAAGTTACCATTTTAATTAGATTATCAAAAAGAGGCTGGTTTCACAGCCTCTTTTTAATTTATATTAAAAAGCAAATAATTCAGTTGCTTTTATTTAGCAATAAGTCACTATATTCAGGATCTTCCTGAGCTGTTACTAGCTCTTCTTTTATTTTTTTCCAAGTCATCCGTAATCATTCCATCGACACCTAGGTGAAAAAGACTTATTAAAAGATTCGGAACTATTGATTGTCCATACATAGAGTTTTTGCTCAGTATTCCATAATTTCGTGACAAAATATTCATCCAAAGTAGAGTATTCCATTGTGTAGCCTGTCGCAACCGTTCTAGGAAAAACAGAATTATAGGGAAGAATAAAGTAAACAGGAATATCCTTGTCATACTCTCTTACTTTTTTTCAATAACCTTATAATCCAAGGATTGCATTTGATGACCATAAACCTTAATTTTTTTGCACCGTATTTTTTTCCAGAAAATGTTCCATCATCTGCGGGCTATCTTTGTGGCTGGTCTTAATTTCAATGAGTAGTTTCTGATGCAGTTCATTTGCGCGAGTTAGATAATCATCGAAACTTGAGATCTTTGTATCATAACCATTCTCATGAATGTCAATCTGCTTTAACTCTTCTAAGGTCAAATCTTGTGGTGTTTTATTGATACCAGCTAATGCTTTAAGATTCGCATCATGCATCATGACAAATTGCCCATCCTTTGTTTCCTGGATATCCATCTCGATTAAATCTGGTTTTAATTGAGATGTTTTTTCTAGGGATTGAATGGTATTTTGTACACCATTACCATTTGATACACCACGGTGTGAAATCACAAGCGGTGGATTGACTACAGGAGCTTCTAGATAATTATAGCCTTCAATCGCAAAAAAGATACATGCACACACCATGACACCCCACCTCATGATATGGTCCTTTTCGCGTCTTGGCATAATATCAAGTTCTTCTCCTGTTAGGAAGGACGTAAATTTCACAAGGAAATAGGTTAATGCCATATAGTGGAAATTCTTGATCAGAACAAAATTCAAAATAGCAAGGACCAGAGACTCTCTCTGAGTAAGGCTATCCACTATATACTGAGTAGATAATATTGGGATGAGAGGAAGATAGAAGAATAGATTGGTTTTTACAATAATTAAGAATAAATGCCAGGCATAAAACCAAAAATAATTTCTAGTTTTATCCAAACTATAAATGATAGCTTCCTTTACCGTCATCTTTTCATAAAAGACCTTAGGCAGAGTGAATATCAAGCGAACTGAAACATAGAAGAATAAAAAGTGATAAGATAATAATAGCTACCCACCACATCCAATATTTATCTTCCATGTAAGTTTGGATAAACTCTGGAATTACGATTTTATTGAAATAATAAATCTTAAATATCTTTCTGATAAAAAGGAAATAGCATTGCTACAAATAAAAAGATAAACAAAGCTTTTTGAAATAGTCAATTTTCTTCATAAAAGCAAGGCTTTCACGAAATACTTTTCGACTGTATTCTATAAGAGTCCTTTTTTCGTGATATAGGAGGTGGCGAGCTCCAATAAAGAGAATACTAAGTTGAAAATAGGCTACCAGCAGATTGATGGCTATTAAGATTACAAAGCCAAGACTGACTATGGGTGCATTTTTTATAATCTCAAAAATATTGTTGTAGGAAATAAACAAATATCCAGTCTGACTTAGCAAAAAAATCCAGCTATCACAGAGTTTAATGGCAACCAGATATAGTCAACCAACATAAAGATTAGAAAAGAATAGAAAGAGGATTTTATCTAGATTTAGGTAAATCTTTTTAAAACCCAATTTTTTCGGTTTTTCAGGTTTCATAAAAACTCCTAATCAAAAAGCTGTGATAGATCTAAGGCACCAAATGGATTAGAACTGAGACTACTCTGAGAATTGAGTAACAGTCTACTCTCATCTGACTCAAGAAAAGCTTCATACACTCGAGCAGTCATACGAGCATCCTCTAAACTATTATGAGATTGCCCTTTAAAAACCCTAGAAAATTAGCCACAGTTTGTAATTTTAGATTAGCAATTCCATGTAGATCAGAACTACGTCGCTCAAAAGCCTCATCATAAAGATCGACTTTATATTGATCACGATAGTCCAAATCCATATTCTAGTAAAAATCGGTAAATCACTCTTTCCAGCATTATATCCAACAAGGGACAAGTTACCAACGAAAAATCTTGAAACTTTTTGGAGAACTTCTTCTACCTTTGGAGCATCTTTGAGAGTCTCTGAAGTAATACCAGTCAAACCATTGATAAAACTCTTTCAAAGGAACATCAGTGTAGACATAAGAGTCAAACGATCCTACTTCTTTCACCATCTTTAAAATGTACCGCTGATACTTGAATCAAATGAGTCTTATCCTGGTGTTTGTTAAATTCTAAATCAAATGAGATATAATCTCTTACTGTTTCCATCTTATCAGTACCTAATTGAGTTTGTAAAAAGAAACCACCTGGTCTAGTTTATAGAAACCAAGCAGTTTTTTTCTTATTTTCCAAATAAGCGAGCAAAAAAGCCTTTCTTCGATGCTTGAACTTCTTGCTTAGCTTGATCCAACTCCAGCTGAAGTGTTTCTTGGTCCTTCATAGCTTGAAGGGTTAACTGTTGTTGTTGATCCAATTGCTTATCTTTTTTTCAGCGATTTGGCGGTCTTTGACTCGCATCTGTTCATCTTTTTTTCAGCCAGTTGTTTATCTTTAGCTTTTAATTGCTCGTAAAGACGGATGATTTTCAGCATTCTTTTTCATCGACAAGAATCTCCATGAGTTCTCGTTGCTTAACTTCATCACTAACTGGTTCATCTTCAAATATCGTCTTTTTGTAGATTTCTTCAAGTTTGATCAATCCACTACGAGTAACAACAGTAACACCCTTGTCGTTTTTTTGTAATATCTTCTTCTGGTAATTCTTTGACACGATTATTGATTGCTTGTCGGGATAGTCCCAAGACCTCAGCAATCTCACTGACAGTCATTTCAATACTCATAATATCCTCTATTTTTTTCTCTAGCTTTTCTTAAATTAAATCTTATCATAAGTAATCAAAACTGTCAAATAACACTGTATTTTTCAATGGTTTTTTTAGGACATAAAAATTTTAAAATTATTTATCTACTAAATATTTTTAAAAAGATGAGAAAATCTCATCTTTGAGACTAGTAGATAAAAAAATCATTGATTAGCATAATACTTAAAAGAAAACCTTTCTAGGTTTGTAAAGATGATCTCGTTTTCTCCAATATAGCAAGTAGCTTCTCACCTTCAAAAGCCAGCCAGTTCCTTTCTCAGTTTGTTCCAACTCAATAAAACGACCATAAACGGACTTCCTCAGCCTGTTCAGGAGTCAAATTTACTTTTACTAAATCACTGTACCAATCTCTAGAGGATGGAGAAAGTCTAACTCACCAGCTCTGAACCTTTTCTCAATTTCATTCAAGGTCAAAGCATCTTCTAACTGCAAACCAGCAGCGCTAGTTCGTGTAAGATGAGACATATGAGCTGCATAGCCAAGCTTTTTCTCCCAAGATCAACCGACAAAAGTACGGATATAGGTTCCCTTACTGCATTTTTACTCGAAAGGTAAAACGCGCAAAGTTTGTCCTCATAGGAAATCGGGACTGGTTCTTTCAAAACTATAAATGGTCACCTGACGTTCTGGACGCTCGACTTCCTGACCAGCACGTGCATACTCATAGAGCTTTGCGACCATTGACCTTAACAGCTGAGTACATTGGTGGAATCTGGGTGATAGGCCCTGTCAGACTAGCAATGGCTTCATCGACAAGCTTTTTCATCCAGTGGAGATAAAACAGGAGTCTCTGCGACAACTTCCCCACTAGCATCCTCGGTCGTTGTAGAATATCCCAGAGTGATTTCCCCTCGTAGACCTTACCCTCATCCTGCATGAACTCTACCATGCGAGTCGCCTTACCAACTGCAATCGGGTAAAACACCCACAACATCAGGATCCAAGGTTCCCACCGTGACCGATTTTTCTTAGTTCCCTAAAATCTTACGCAGTTTAAAAGACCGCATCATGCGAGGTCATCCCTGCTTCTTTTTTTAAGTTGATAATACCGTTCATTTATTAACTTTCTATAAAATACTAAAACTCTCTTTTGGAAAATCCTTATTCTGTTCATAGAGTGCATGCCCACACTCTGGCAAAATAGTGAGCTGGCTATCTTTGATATGCTGATGCAATCTCAAGCGAACCATCTACGCCAAGAACATCATCTTTTTCTGCTCCAATGATTAACGTAGGACAGTTGATTTTTTCCAATAAATCTAGACTATCATGTTTCAAACAAGATACAGACTGAATATCAATACGTTGTTTATCTTTAATATGACCAAAGATTCCCATGACATTATAAAGCAACCGCCACTTTTGATAGCTCTTTTGCGTGTAGGAGTGCTTTGCAATATCCAGCATGAGATGCTTAAAATTTCCAGATTGACTGAGTTTTTGCCAATGCTCAATTCGTTCTCTAGCAAGTTGACTAGGCTTCGCTGTTGTCACAGTTAGGATGAGTCTTTGAACCCTTTCTGGAAAATCCACAGCTAACCATTGAGCAATCATTCCACCTTGTGAAATCCCCATGACATAGGCGGTATCTAGGTTTAGTGCCTCCATTACTTCTGCTACATCTGCTGCCATATCCCGTGTCGTATATCCCTGCCTCAACTCATTGATTCGAGAAAAAACATAAATTTTGTAACGTTCGGCAAGTATACGGTATGTGATTGAAAAAGGCATAGCCATACCTTTAACCGTCTGTAGTCCATCACCCAATCCTGGTATAATCACCAGAGGTTGAATTCCTTTTCCAAACGTCACATAGTCCACAGTCTTTCCATTTATAGACAAGGTAGCGTTCTTAGCTGAATACAAAGATTATTCCCCCTTCAAGTCATCAAACTTGGCCTTCATGGTAGGATTCTTTCGAGTTAATTTTTTTACAGAAACATCATCCAACTTATTGTTTGCGAGGCGGAGTTGGTTTTCGGATGTGGTTAGGAATTTCTTGACCTCTTCCATGCGTTTGATGGCCTTGTCGATTTCGTCAATAGCCTTGCCGAAGTTGACGGAAGCTGAATTGTAGTTTTTAGCAAAGGCAACCTTGAAAGGCATCCAAGTCTTCTTCAAAAGTGAGTAATATCAATATTTTGTTCACGGATAAGTGCTAACTCCTGCTTGTATTTAAGAGAGTTAAGAGCTGCATTGCGCAAAAGACCAATCAACTGGATGAAAAACTGAGGACGGACCACATACATCTTCTCATACTCATGACTGACATCCACAATCCCTGTGTTGAAGTAGTCATTATCAGCCTCAAGCATAGTCACCAAAACAGCATACTCACAGTTCTTTTCTCGACGATCCTTGTCCAACTCCTTTGTAGAAATCAGCATTCTTATGCTTTCTTCTCAGTACCATCAGCTTCATTTTTCATCTCAAACATGATGGAAATGAATTCTAGCCCATTTTCATCAAAGTCACGGAAGATAAAATCCCCTTTAGACCCACGAGCTGAGACTTTATTGTCCTTTTCGAAATAAGCGTTTGGAAAGGCAAAGCTACGAACCTTGTTAAACTCACTTTCCGCATACTGCTCAAGACTTTCTCCAATAGCCTTGGTTGACTGTTGGGCCTTGAAATTCTTGTAGAACTCAACCTGCTCATTTAGCTGCCTTCAGTTGCGCTTCATAGTTTTGTCTAACTGAAGTCAGAGAAAGCTCGTTTTCTTTTTTTCTTGTAAAAGGAGCTGGTTTTTAACCTGATCGCGTTCTTTTTCAAGATCAGAAAGAGTCTTTTGCAGTTGATTCTCATGCTCTAAACGTAAGGTAGCCAGCTGATTCTCAAGTTGTTGAACTTCTTTTTCTTTCTCTAGCAGACTTTGGCTAGCAGTTTGCTCTACTTCCTTTTTGGCCAATTCCTTTTCGGTATCAAAGTTCTGAATTTGACTTTGAAGCTGGGCAATTTCTTGGTCCTTTTTGCGCTAGTTTTTGTCTGCTGTTCATTCATGGCCTTTTTGCTCAGCCAAGGCCAGCTCTTGCTTCATGCGTTCATGCAATTCCTTATCAAACTCTACAGTTCGAACTTGAGAAATCAGCTCTGCATATTGGCTTTCATTAACTGTAAAAACTTCCCCACAATTTGGACATTTAATTTCGTTCATGATTTTTCCTCTGTATCTAAACTATTCTCCATTTCATTATAGCATGGAAAAACAAAAAAAGAAAAAGTTGGAATCAATCCAACTTTTTAGTCTACGTATGTATCTTCGTTCTTGTTTAAGAAGGCATAAGGCAATCCCAATCAGTAGACCACCTCCCGATAAAGTTACCAATGAAAGGTTACCCCCCAGTGACGAAGAATATTTCCAATACCGAAAGTTTGCGATTGAATCAGCAGCAACACTGAACTTCACAATTGCAAATGAAGCAAAGTTTGCGGCGATGTGCTCATTTGTTAAGAATACAAACATGTAAATGGCTGATAGAACCAACCAAAGTTTTGCTCCACCATCCTTAACTAAAACAAATGAAAGAATGGCGATGTTTACAAAGATATTTGCTAAGATACCTTCAAGCAATACTAACTCATTTGAACGTGCTAATTTCATTTCTACAACTCCAGAAATAAAAGCTATCATGTGTTAAATTAGCGTAAGCTGCTGAATGAGCAAATCCCCAACCAGCGATAAGCGCACCAATTAAGTTAAAGAAAGTACAATATAGAAGAATTTCAGCAGTTTTTCTCCAGCTAATTTTTTTCAAAAAGCTACCAGCTGTCAAGAACATCATGTTAGATGTTACCAATTCAGCATTCAAGAAGACAATATAAGCTAGTCCCCAAGCGAAAACAAACGGGAAAAAGGAAAGCGTCCACTACCAGGGTGCAATCTTATTAATCAAAGTCTGCACCAACAGCTCCAGCTGCTGTACTGAAAGTTAAGAAAGCACCTGCAAACATTGAACGAATTGCATATTTGAATTTACTTTGACTGTAAAGACTTTCCTTTTTCTTACATGCAAATTCGATTTTTGAAATAAATTCTGATGAGACCATATAAACTCCTAAAACTTTTATTTGTGAATATTATAACATAAAATCGATATAATTGGAAGGTTTTCCTAAATCAATCACTAATAATTTTTAAAAATATCGGAATCGTTTACACTCTTTTTAGTTTTAAGGTTTTACACTTCAAATATCTCTGAAAACAATTCCTGAACTTCTAGAGCTATTTATTATAATTAATATAATTTTTACTAAAAATAAAAAGAGAAACCTAGCATTTCTCCCCACTTCAATTGATAATTTTTAGTCTACATAAGTCTCTTCATTTTTTTATTTAAAAAGGCATATGGTAATCCAATCAAGAAACCACCACCTATTAAGTTAGCAACAAAAGTGACATCCCCAATGACGGAGAATATTTGCGATTTCGAAATGCTGAACTTCATTAGAAACAATGCTAAATTTAACAATACTAAATGAGGCAAAATTTGCAGCAATGTGCTCATTTGATAAAAATACAAACATAGAAATTGCTGACAATATAATCCAAAGTTTTGCAGACGCATCCTTGACTAAGATTGAAGACAAAATAGCGATATTAACAAATACATTAGCAAGAATACCTTCAAGTAAAACTAATTCGCTCGGACGAGCCAACTTCTTAGCTACAAGTTTTGGTAAAAACTATCATGAGTCAGATGTGAAAATGCTGAAGAATTCGCAAAGAACCATCCAGAAATCAAAGCTCCAATAAGATTAAATAGCGTACAGTAAAGCAGAATCAGCATCGTTTTTTTCCAGGAAATTTTCTTTAAAAAACTTCCGGCAGTTAAATACATCATATTAGATGTTACTAATTCGGCATTCAAAAAAACGATATAGACAAGACCCCAGGCAAATACGAATGGAAATAGAAAATAACCTGAACTTGGTACAATGGTGTTCATTAAATCTGCACCGATCGCACCTGCAGCGGTACTAAAGGTTAAAAAAGCACCTGCAAACATCGAACGTATAGCATATTTGAACTTGCTTTGATCAAAAAGACTTTCCTTCTTACGACAATAATAATCTATCTTCAAAACGAACTCTGAAGAACTCATAAAAACTCCTTAAAATATCTCTGTTAACATTATAACATAAAAATACTTTAAGTGGAATAAATTCTTGTTCTTTACATTTGAATGTTAGCAAAAGCTTCAATTTCTTCTGCAGTCAATCCTACCAGCTCTGAAACCCACAAGCCGACAATATCTGATAAAACAGAATCGCAGACATATTCATTCTCACCATGACCATATTTACAAGTGAATAGAGGGGTTCTTATCGCTGATTGATAAAAATTGAACGCTAACTCTTGCAGTTTCTCTGGCTGAAATTCGAGTCCCAACTCTTGTGCAAGTCCAGCTCTCACTTTATCCCACTCTTCGCCTTTTGACTGGTAGTTTTCTCGTGCTTTATTGAGAAATCCTTGACAGAATTTTACCAACAAATCCTTGTTTTGATAGAGTAAACGACAAGAAAAATCAGTGATAGAACCAGCATGGAGTAAGAAGGTAAGCAAGTCATCAAGGCTTTCTGCTACCCGACCAACTTGGCCTTCACTCCCTATAAAGCCGATACTCTCATCCTCAAGAATTACATATTCTCCCCCACTACCATCTTTAGCAAAGGCTATGGGCGATAGAGAATAAACTTCATTGTTCTGAGAAAATTCAACCTCTTTCAACTGGTCATAAAATAGAATATCGCATTCTTTCATCAATAAGTTTCTCAGTTGATTATCTTCTCTTATTACTTGTAGTTGATTCATATTAGCTACTCTCCTGGCTTTGACAATTGTCACAAGTGACAACAATTCAATTTTAGCAATCGACTCTTAATAATAATAATAGATTTTAATATGGCACTTCTTGGCCACATTGGCAAGATTTTTTTCAATAACTCCTCGTTTCTTTTGCTTTTTCCCAAAATGAAAAAGTAAAAGATTTTTCCATCTTTCCTTGTAAAAGTACAGATGATACCTGTCCCCATTCATTCTTCTCCCTCGAACGTAATCAATATCAATCTGTCTAATTTCAGCTAGAGGAACAATCCTTTTTCTAAAAAGAATAATCGTGTGAATGTATAATCTTCCCTTTGCAATATGAAAAGGATCCAACATACTCCCACCACTTTTTTTAAGGATGTCTTAACTCTTTGGAAAAAAAAGATAGAAATAAAATAGTGCTAAAAAAATTAACAAAAAAATCTAATGACCTGATTTTTTTCCAAAGGACTTCAAAAACTGAAATACGATAACTATACATATTAAAATAATCCCTTTTTTTCTTTATTATACCACTTTTTGTTGAGAGTCTGGGTCTATAGAAAAATAAGAAAAAGACTGAACAGAGTTCAGACCTTTTCATGAATACTTGATGTGATTTCATTATCTAGTCAAATCAAGACGTTTACCGATTTTTCCAATAAGAATAGCACCAACAATGAGTGAAGCGAATTCTCCGATACCAGTTGTAAACCATGTTAAAGAAGAAATGGTGCTTCTGCTACGATGTTCAATTCAGCAGCAATGGTGATCATTGAAATCGAAAACAGAATTGAAAAGAAGAAATGATCTTTTCGAATCAATCCATTAAAAAGATAGTCTTGGCTGTATTTGCTGAACAACCATACACCCAGGCTAAGGAATACCAGTGTAGAACCGCCTCCAACAGCGACATCAATAATTCCAAAACTGAAGAAATTAGCAATCATACATCCAAGAGTAACACCGATAATGTACTTAGGATTGTAAAAAGCTAGGAAGTTCATCATTTCAGAAATGCGGAACTGATAGGCGCCATAACTGATGGCATTGAGTGGTGGTGTGATTGTCAACACCACATAAATAGCTGCGACAATGGCAATATCTGCCAAATCACGGACAGTAATTTTTTTCATATTTTCTCCTTTAGCGGCTATCCCGCGTCTAATATGCTTGGTGAAAGAAGCTAAGCACCAAGGGTTGAGCAAGTCAACTTTATTAGTATAGCACATTTAAAGGCTTTATGCTATACTAATCTTATGAAAAGATACATTAAAAAATTCTTCGATAATGAAATTTTGTCTTATTTGTTTTTCGGCGTTGCTACTACGATTGTTTCTGTAGGGACTCGCATGATTATTTTTTACTTGACACAGCAAGAATTAACAGCTACTGCTTTAGGTAATATAACAGGTATTCTATTTGCTTTTCTTCACGAATGACACGATTGTTTTTAAACAAAAACGAGCAAATTGGTTTGACGTCTTATCAAAATTTCTCAGGAGCTAGACTTTTTACCTTCTTACTTGATATGGTATTAACCTTTATCTTTTGTCACTGAATTTCCTCATATTATTGGTCAATTTGTTGGTGATGATATTAATATAATTAACACAATTGAAATAGGGTTTTGCTCAAGTTACAATTGTTGTTTCTAAATTACCTTTTTAGCAAGCTTTTTGTTTTTTTAAAAATCATTGAGCACCTTTTCTTGCATTCTACATAAATTTACGATATAATGTTTGTCTGTAAAAATTTGATAAAATTTTTGAAAGGAAAAAGATTATGTTAAAAGGATCTTAAAAGCATTTCTTTGCTCCGTGGCAACGTCGTTGACCTTGCTGTCGGTGTGATCATCGCCACTGCTTTTTGGTGCTATCATCACTTCATTCGTTAATGATATCATCACTCCACTTCTTTTGAACCCAGCCTTTGAAAAGCTGCGAACGTTGAAAAACATCGCTGAGCTTTCATGGAATGGTGTTGCTTACGGTAAATTCTTGAGCGCTGTTATCAACTTTCGTAGTTATTGGTACTGTTCTCTTTCTTTCATGGTTAAAGGGTATTGAAAAAAAGCTCAAAAGCCTTCGTAAGAAAGAAGAAGTCTGAAGAAGCTCCAGCTGGTCCAACTGAATTGGAAGTTCTTCAAGAAATCAAAGCACTTCTTGAAAAAAATAAAACATGTAAAAAGGATTTAGATATTGTCTAAATCCTTTTTCTTCTATATTTCATCGTTTTAGATGACTCTTGAGTTAAAACTCATATTTTTTTGATATAATGATGAAGTTTCCACCCTTAGTGTAATGGATATCACGTAAGATTCCGGTTCTTGAGATGGGGGTTCGATTCCCTCAGGGTGGATAGATTTAAACGAAAAAGCAACAAACCTGTTGCTTTTTATTTTTAAACTTTTTTCCGACAATTCTTCCCACTCAAGCATAGCTTCTTCCTGGCGTTGACTAATCTTATCTAGTTCTGCTTGCAATTGCATGAGTTCATCCGCATCATTGGTAGTGTGCATTTGTTCAGAAATGACTTGGGACTGAGTTTCCAGTTCTTCGATTTCTGCCTCTAGGTTTTCGATTTGTCTCATCAACTTACGAAGTTCTTTTTGACTTTCCTTTTGAGCTTGATAGTCATTAACTGGAGAAACCTCTTTTTTTCTTGGCTATCAGCTGCCGCTTCTTCCTCTTGACTAGCTGCCAGCTCTGCTTTTTTATCAACATAATAGTCATAATCACCCAGATAGAAGGTTGATCCATTCTCAGACAATTCCAGAACATGTGTAGCGACACGATTGATAAAATAACGGTCATGGCTAACAAATAGAAGAGTCCCATCAAAGTCAATCAGTGCATTTTCCAGAACTTCCTTACTATCAATATCCAAATGGTTGGTCGGCTCGTCAAGAATCAGGAAGTTATTGTTTTCCATTGACAGTTTAGCCAGTAGTAATCGAGCTTTCTCTCCACCTGACAGCATGCCAACCGATTTCTTAACATCGTCACCCGAGAAAAGGAAGGCGCCTAAGCGATTTCGAATTTCCACTTCTGGCGTCAATCTAAAATCATTCCAAATTTCATCTAAAACTGTATTGCTTGGTGTCAACTTACTTTGAGTTTGGTCATAGTAGCCAACTTCAACATTTGCACCGAAACGCTTCTCACCCTTTATAAAAGGAATCTGATCAACAATAGACTTGATAAAGGTTGTCTTTACCAATCCCATTCGGACCTACAACTGCTACGGCATTCATCTTACGAAGGTCGAGGTTGATAGGCTCTGATAATATTTCTCCATCATATCCAATAGCAGCATTCTCAACTGTCAGCACAATATTACCAGATGTTTTATCAGAGTGAAAGGTCATATTGGCTGATTTTATTCCCAACTTCAGGCTTATCCAAACGCTCCATCTTTGTCCAGTTGTTTACGTCTAGATTGGGCACGCTTTGGTTGTCGATGCTCGAACGAGATTTCGGTTAACAAAGTCTTCTAAAGCGCAATTTCCTTCTGTTGCTTTTTCGTAGTTCTTAGCTTCAGTCAGTAACTTCTGCTCTTTCTGCTCCACAAAGCTTGAGTAGTTTCCTACGTATCTATCTAAAGAATGTTTGGTTAAGTCGAGCGTTATGGTTGCTACCTTATCGAGGAAATAACGGTCGTGACTAACAATTATCAAGGCACCACTGTAATTAACCAGATAGTTTTCTAACCAGGCAATGGTTTCAATATCCAGGTGGTTGGTCGGCTCATCCAAAAACCAAGAGATTTGGCTTTTTCAAGGAGCATTTTTGCTAGGGCTAATCTTGTATTTTGACCTCCAGAGAGCTCGGCAATTTTCATCTGCCACATAGACTCATCAAACTTAAAAGCCATTTAAAATTGCGCGAATATCAGCTTCATAGGTAAAGCCTCCAGCCTGACGGAATTCTTCAGATAGACGATCGTAGTCTGACATGAGCTTATCGAGTTCTACACCTGTCTTTTCCCCCATCTCTAGCTCCATCTGGCGAAGCTGTTTCTCAGTAGTACGTAAGTCGTCAAAGACGTGAAGCATCTCGTCATAGATGGTATTTTTCTGACTCAAATCGACTATCCTGTGCTAAGTAAGAAAGGGAAATGTCTTTTTTTCTTATTAATTTCACCAGTAGTTGGCTCTTCTTCTCCCGACTAATATCTTTAATAGCGTAGACTTACCTGCTCCATTTTTTTCCCAACTAGAGCAATTCGATCTCTTTCATCTACTTGTAGATTTATATTTTCAAATAGAACATCGCCTGCAAAAAGAACGTTCGATTTTATTAGCTTGTAAAATAATCATACAGTTAGTATAGCATGTTTCGGTAAGCCGTTCAAGACTTGAGGTTTAGGGTCTATTTCATAACTTTTTCAGAAACTCATGCTAACGTTTTACTAAACACTTTAAATCATGGTATAATGAAGGCGATTAGATTATATATATAAAGGAGATATCTTATGACTTATCAAGAAAACTTCCAAAAATGGGTTGATTTTGCTGATCTACCAGATTACCTTCGTCGTGATTTGGAAAAGCATGGATGAAAAACAAAGGAAGATGCCTTTCTACACAAATCTTGAATTCGGTACTGCTGGTATGCGTGGTTTGATTGGTGCTGGTACAAACCGCATTAATATCTATGTTGTTCGTCAAGCAACTGAAGGTTTGGCTCGTTTGATTGAATCTAAAAGGTGGAAATGAAAAAAAGAACGTGGTGTTGCCATCGCTTATGATAGTCGTCACTTCTCTCCAGAATTTGCCTTTGAGTCTGCAGCAGTTCTTGCTAAACACGGGATTAAATCATATGTTTTTGAAAGTCTCCGTCCAACTCCAGAACTTTCATTTGCCGTTCGTCACCTCAACTGCTTTGCAGGTATCATGATTACTGCTAGCCACAACCCAGCTCCATTTAACGGATACAAAGTTTATGGTGAAGATGGTGGTCAAATGCCTCCACACGATGCAGACGCTTTGACAACTTATATTCGTGCTATTGAAAATCCATTTGCAGTTGAAGTTGCTGATGTGGAAGCTGAAAAAGATTCAGGTTTAATCGAAGTTATTGGTGAAGCAGTCGATGCAGAATACCTCAAAGAAGTTAAAGATGTAAACATCAACCCAGCCTTGATTGAAGAATTTCGGTAAAGACATGAAGATTGTCTATACTCCACTTCATGGTACTGGTGAAATGTTGGCTCGCCGTGCTCTTGCGCAAGCAGGATTTGATTCAGTTCAAGTCGTTGAAGCTCAAGCAACACCAGATCCCAGACTTCTCTACTGTGAAATCTCCAAACCCAGAAAATCAAGCAGCCTTTGCTCTTGCTGAAGAACTTGGTCGCCAAGTTGGGGCAGATGTTCTTGTTGCGACTGACCCTGATGCTGACCGTGTCGGTGTTGAAGTTCTTCAAAAAGATGGTAGCTACCTTAACCTTTCAGGTAACCAAATCGGTGCTATCATGGCTAAATACATCTTGGAAGCCCACAAAAATGCTGGTACTCTTCCAGAAAACGCAGCTCTCTGCAAATCTATCGTATCAACTGACTTGGTAACTAAGATTGCTGAAAGCTACGGCGCAACTATGTTTCAACGTTTTGACTGGTTTCAAATTTATCGCTGAAAAAAATCCAAGAATTCGAAGAAAAAAACACAATCACACTTACATGATGGGATTTGAAGAAAGCTTCGGTTACTTGATTAAACCATTCGTGCGTGATAAAGATGCTATCAAGCCGTTCTTGTCGTTGCTGAGCTTGCTGCCTACTACCGTTCTCGTGGTTTGACTCTTGCTGATGGTATCGAAGAAATCTATAAAGAATACGGCTACTATGCTGAAAAAGACTATTTCTGTAACTCTTTCAGGTGTTGATGGTGCTGAACAAATCAAAGCTATCATGGCTAAATTCAGCAACAATGCTCCAAAAGAATGGAACGGAACAGCTATCTCAGTTGTTGAAGATTTCAAAGCACAAACTTCTACTGCTGCAGATGGCACTGTTACAGCTTTTGACTACTCCTCCAAGTGATGTATTGAAATACACACTTGCAGATGGTTCATGGATTGCAGTTCGTCCTTCTGGTACTAGAACCAAAAATCAAGTTCTACATTGCCGTTGTAGGTGAAAAGCAACGAAGAATCACAAGCTAAGATTGCTAAATATCGAAGCTGAAATCAATGCCTTTTGTAAAATAAAGCAACTATAAAAAGATGAGATAGATCTATCTCATCTTTTTCCGTATCAAATCTAAGCATTTTTAAAGACTTTATGGCATACTAGATTTAAAAGAAAGCGAGGAAAACTCATGGAACAATTTTTTAGAAAACATTAAAGATCTTGAAGTTACAACTGTTGCGCGTGCCCAAGAAGCTCTTGATAAAAAGAAAACTGCAACATTTCTTTATCGACGCAAAACTTGTCCCTTACTGCCGTAAATTTGCTGGCACATTGGCTGGTGTGGTGGCTGAAACCAAAAGCACACATCTACTTCATTAACAGTGAAGAACCAAGTCAACTAGATGCATTGCAAGACTTCCGATCACGTTACGAAATCCCAACTGTACCAGGTTTTGTTCATGTTGAAAATGGAGAAATCAAGGTTCGTTGTGACTCTTCTATGACAGCACAAGAAATCAAAAGAATTCGCTGGATTGTAAATATAATAAAAAAAGAAGGCTTTGTGCCTTCTTTTTTTATATCTGTTAAAGGTGTCGCGGTGTCTGGAGATGTATCGTAAACTTGAAAAGTCACTCCAACTCCCTAGAGTCTGCTTGAGCTAGCTGATTGACCATAGTCATGTGGGCTAGCTCCTTGATATTATTCTCTTTAGATAGATGTCCTAGGTAAATCTTTTTTTGGTTCGATTACCAAGTGTTCGAATCATGGCATCTGCACCATCTTCATTTGAGAGGTGTCCAAGATCAGACAGGATTCGCTGTTTTGAGTCTCCAAGCATAAGAACCTGCTCGCAGGATTTCAACATCATGATTAGACTCAATCAGATAACCATCTGCATTCTCAACAATACCAGCCATACGATCACTGACATATCCTGTATCCGTCAGCATGACAAAACTCTTATCATCCTTCATAAAAGCGATAAAAACTGTGGAGCAACTGCATCATGGCTAACTCCAAAACTCTCAATGTCGATATCTCCAAATGTTTTAGTTTTCCCCATTTCAAAGATATGTTTTTGAGAAGAATCAACTTTACCTAGATACTTACTATTTTTCCATAGCTTGCCAGGTTTTTTCATTGGCGTAAAGATCCATGCCATACTTTCCGAGCTAGAAACTCCGACACCATGAATATGGTCAGCATGCTCATGCGTAATCAAAAATAGCATCTAAATCTTCTGGTTTTACGGTTAATTTCACCCAATAAGACTCGTAATCTTTTTTTCCAGATAAACCTGCGTCTACTAAAAATCTTCTTTCTTAGGGGTTTCTAGATAAAAGGAATTTCCACTAGAACCCGATGCTAAAATACTATATTTAAAAGCCTGTTTCACTCATTCTAGTCTTTCTACTTCATCCTCCCATACTTCTTCTTTTACAGCATCATTATCATAAGGAAGAACAATAGTAAAAGGTTGAACCCTTTACCATATTCACTCTTTGGCCCAGATAAATCCATTGTGTTGCTTTGATGATTTCTTTTGCTATAGCTAGACCTAAACCAGTTCCCACCTTGAGCACGACTTCTAGCCTTATCAACCCTGTAGAAACGGTCAAAAAAATCTTCGGTAAATCTTCTTTAGGAATCCCAAGTCCTTGGTCCGAAATAGATAAAATCATCTGGTCATCAGTGGTTTTCATAGTAAACAGTAATTTTTCCCACCATCAGGCGAATACTTTGATGGCATTGTTTAGAAATATTATCGATTACCTGGGTCATCTTATCTGTATCGATTTCAATCCAGACCGATGTAATCGGATAATCTCGAACCAACTCGTATTTCTTTTCTTGATCCTGGGATCGCATCTTATCGAAACGGTTTAGGATAAACGTAATGAAAGCTGTAAAGTTAATCAATTCAACATCTAAATGGCTAGTTGCATTATCAATACGCGAAAGATGCAAGAGGTCCGTTACCATTCGCATCATACGGTTGGTCTCATTTAGAGATACTTTGATAAAATCAGGAGCAACAGGTTCATATAATGCTCCCTCATCCAAGGCCTCTAGGTAAGATTTTACACTGGTCAATGGAGTTCGCAATTCATGACTAACGTTGGAAACGAAAAGCCTTCTCTCGCGTTCTTCCTTCTCTTGTTCAGTCGTATCATGTAGAACTGCTACCAAACCAGAGATAAAGCCAGATTCTCTACGAATCAAGGCAAAACGCACACGCAAACTAATATACTCCCCATTTACATTTTGGGAATAAATCATCATTTCAGGACTTTGCGTAATTAAGTCTCTAAGCTCGTACTCATCTTCAATCTTGAGCAACTCTAAAATGTTTTGATTGAGCGCGTCATCACTTTCAACTCCAAGTTGTCTTTTTAGCCATATCGTTAATCATAGTGATTTGACCACGACGATTTGGTTGCAAGAACCCCATCAGTCATGTATGATAGGATACTATGCAATCTTTTACTTTCCTGCTCAAGGTTTTCTTGAGTTAGACGAATAACTTCAGACAAATCATTTAAGTTATTCGTAATGTTAGTGATTTCAGTATTCCCCTGCATATCTAATACCTGAGAATAATCACCAGCAATTAAATCTTTAATCTTTTGATTTAACTGTTTGAGTCGAATATTATCTCTACGACCTTCAAGCAAGAGAAAGCTAACAAGCATGATAAAACCAAGTAATATGAGTACAAAGACGAAATCTCTGGTTAAAATTGTTTGTCTAATTATATCAATCATTATTTCTCATGTAATAACCCAACACCACGACGAGTTAAGATATATTCAGGTCTACTTGGTGTGTCTTCAATCTTCTCACGTAGACGTCTAATGGTAACATCGACAGTACGAACATCACCAAAATAATCATAACCCCAAACAGTCTCAAGGAGATGTTCACGGGTAATAACTTGACCAAGATGAGAAGCTAAGTGATGCAACAACTCAAACTCTCTGTGAGTTAAGTCTAATTCTTCTCCATATTTTTTTGGCTACATAAGCATCTGGAAGAATCTCTAAATCCCCTAATTTGAAGACTTTTGCAATTTTAGTATCTTCCTCTTGGTTATCCACTGCTACTAACTCCGTACGACGAAGAAGAGCCTTAACACGCGCTTGCAGTTCACGATTTGAAAATGGCTTGGTCACATAATCATCCGCACCAAGCTCAAGACCAATAACCTTATCAAACTCACTATCTTTTTGCTGAAAGCATGATAATTGGAACACTACTTGTCTTGCGAATTGTTTTAGCAACTTCAAGACCATCAATTTCTGGAAGCATCAAGTCCAAAAATAATAATATCTGGTTTTCTCAGCTTCAAACAATTCGATAGCTTCACGTCCATTAAAGGCTGTAACAACCTCATAACCCTTCCTTGGTCATATTAAACTTAATAATATCTGAGATTGGTTTTTCATCATCTACAATCAATATTTTTTTCATATAGTCACCTTTTTCCTTATCAATTATACCAAAAAAATGCAAAGAAGACACGAAAGACTAGTGTTATCGCTATCTTTTTTTAAATACTCTTGCCAAATCTTTTTGTTGAGGTTTTGCTAGTGGATAGAGTTCAAACTCTTCAGGAGTTAACCAAACTACCTCTTTATCACTATACTCTTTGCTATCAACTACCTGCCCCGCTATGATTCGTACATGCCACTTTCGATGGCTAAAGATATGTTTCACTTCTTCGAAATGACTATCCTGCCACTCAACTTCTAAATCATAATCCTGCTCAAAACTTTCTTGCGGTGATGGCCCAAGTTGAATAGATGGTTCAGCTACCTGATTAAAGAGATTTAGTTCTTCATTCTTTGAAAAATTCATCTACCTCAATCAAGGGAAAATGCCAAAAATCCAGCAAGTAACTTTTCACTTTCATTCTTTTTCTAGTAAAAACTGTCCTTTAGCATTTTGAACAACTAAAGCATTAAGATAGACGGGAACTGGCTTTTTCTTTGGCGCTTTAATGGGATAGCGATCCATTGTTCCATTTTGATAGGCAGCACTAAAATCTTTAACTGGACTATCTTCTGGCCTCGGATTAACGGGTGCCTCAATATCTGAACCCAAATCCATCAAAGGCTTGATTGAAAATCACCTGGACGTTCTGGATCAATCAAAATTTCCATCATGGCTTTGAAATATCTTGCGATTACTTGGATTACCAATGTCGTGATTGACTTCAAATAAACGAGCCAAAAACACGCATGACATTTCCCATCAACTGCTGGTTGTGGTAGATTAAAGGCAATACTTGAAATAGCTCCAGCTGTATAGGGACCTATCCCTTTCAAAGCTTGAAATACCTTCGTAAGTTGAAGGAAATTCTCCATTAAACTCATTCATAATCTGCTGAGCTGCTAGTTTGCATATTACGAACACGAGAATAATATCCAAGACCTTCCCAAGCCTTTTAATAAAGCGTTCTTCAGGTGCATTTGCTAAACTCTCTACAGTCGGAAACCATTCTAGAAAAACGTTCATAATAAGGGAATGACTGTATCAACTCTGGTTTGCTGCAACATGATTTCAGACACCCAGATATGGTAAGGGATTTTTACTCCTTCTCCAAGGTAAAGTCCCGCTTATTTTCATCATACCAGGCTAAAAGTTTTTGACGGAAAGAGAATTTTCTCCTCTTCCCACATGGACACGCCATATTTCTCCAAATCTAACATATATCTAGTATAGCATATCCTTATAGGATACTCAAAAAAATGAAAATTGTCCTTGTTTTTAGTATCGACTCTCTTATCATACCTGACTATCAGACATATCTCTACTCTTTCTGTTATTTTTCTATGATTTTTTTGATATAATGACTTTTGAAATGAATCTTTAAAAGGAGATATCCATGCGTTTTAATCAATTTAGTTATTATCCCGTTACAAACCAACAAGCTTTACAGGAATTATCTGAGCTTGGATTCAAGCTTGATCTTTCAGCTTCACATAAAGAACAGTTTGAAGCTTTTGTTAGAACTTGTTTTTTCAATTATAAAAATACGGATTATCCCCTCACTACTTTAGCAGTTGATAAAGAAACTGATTTGCTTACTTTCTTTAATTCAGACCGTGAATTGACAGCAGAAATTTTCTACACTGTTGCCTTTCAATTGCTTGGATTCAGTTACTTAGTAGACTTTGAAGATGGTCTTGCTTTTCACAAAGAAACAGCGTTTCCGATCGTTTACGGAGATTTAATCGACAATCTCTACCAGCTTTTAAATACACGCACTAAAAAAGGGAACACCCTTATCGATCAGTTAGTTAGTGATGGTCTTATTCCTGAGGACAATAACTATCACTACTTCAATGGCAAGAGTTTGGCAACCTTCAATACTAACAATGTCATTCGTGAAGTAGTTTATGTAGAGACTCGTGTTGATTCTGATAAAGATGGTCTACCTGACCTCATCAAGGTAAATATCATTCGTCCAGCATACAATGGAAAGATTCCAGCTGTCATGACAGCAAGTCCATACCATCAAGGAACCAATGACAAAGCAAGCGATAAGGCTCTCTATAAGATGGAAGCCGAACTAGAAGTCAAGGAACCACATGAAATTACGTTAGAAAATCCAACCCTGGACTTGGTTGAACCTGTTGGGGATGCTGAACTTGTTTCTGAAGCTGAAGAAAAACTCACTCATATCAATAGTAGCTACACACTTAACGACTACTTCCTTCCAAGAGGATTTGCCAATATCTACGTATCAGGTCTTGGTACCAAAGATTCTCAAGGTTTAATGACCAATGGAGATTACCGCCAAGTTGAAGCTTATAAGAATGTTATCGATTGGCTAAATGGTCGTTGTCGTGCCTTTACGGATCATAGTCGTAAACGTCAAGTAAAAGCTGATTGGTCAAATGGTAAAGTGGCAACTACTGGTCTTTCTTACCTAGGAACAATGTCTAACGGTCTTGCTACTACAGGAGTTGATGGTTTAGAAGTCATTATTGCTGAAGCAGGTATCTCATCATGGTACAACTATTACCGTGAAAATGGTCTTGTGACAAGCCCAGGCGGCTATCCTGGAGAGGACTTCGATTCATTAGATGAATTAACTTATTCTCGTAATCTATTAGCTGGTGACTTTATTCGTGGAAACGAGGCTCATAAAGCTTCCATAGAAGAACTCAAGAAAAATCTAGACCGTAAAACTGGAGATTATAACCAATTTTGGCATGACAGAAACTACCTTCTTAATGCTAAAAAGGTTAAGGCTGAAGTTGTCTTTACTCACGGTTCACAAGACTGGAATGTAAAACCACTTCATGTCTATCAAATGTTCAATGCTCTTCCAAGCAATATTAAGAAACATCTCTTTTACCATAACGGCGCTCATGTTTATATGAACAACTGGCAGTCTATTGATTTCCGTGAATCCATGAATGCCCTTTTGACACAGAAATTATTGGGTCAAAGCACTGACTACCAACTTTCCAAGAGTCGTTTGGCAAGACAATACTGCTCCTCAAACCTGGCTGTCACTTGAAGATTTTGGAAATCAAACTGAACATAAAACTTTCTCTTTAGGTACTGAGGAAGCTGTCATTGAAAATCATTACCAAGATTCTGACTTCGAACGATTTGGAAAAACTTACCAAACCTTTAACAATGAACTTTATCAAGGTAAGGTGAATCAGATTACCATTGATCTTCCAGTGACTGAAGATCTTCATATCAATGGTCGTGTTAAACTAAACCTTCGTCTCAAGTCAAGTACCAATAAAGGTCTTCTCTCTGCTCAACTTCTCGAACTTGGTCAAAAGAAATACCTTCAACCTTATCCTGGAGTCTTGGCTGCTCGTACTATTGATAATGGTCGTTACCATATGCTGGAAAACCTTTGCGAGCTACCATTTAGCCCAAATGCCCAACGTGTTATCACCAAAGGCTATCTCAATCTCCAAAATCGTCATGATTTATTAAAAATTGAAGAAGTTAAACCAGATGAATGGATGGAATTCCAATTTGAATTACAGCCAACTATTTATAAACTAAAAGAAGGCGATACTCTCCGACTCGTTCTTTATACTACTGACTTTGAAATTACTGTACGTGACAATACTGACTATCAATTAACTGTAGACCTTGCGAAATCTAGTCTTGAAATCCCAGATCAAAAATAGTTAGTAAACCAGAAAACCCGTGATACAAATATCACGGGTTCTTTTATTCTTCGGCTTCTTTCTTCATTCTCGCAAGTCTCAAAGCTCTATTTGGATTGAGGCGATTAAAAAGTTCTTCTAATTTATTTTCATTCCAGACGTCTGCTGCAGAAACAAAATTTCCATCAGCATCTCGGAAAGATATTGGTTTATCACCCATAGCTATCTCCTAGTCTACAAATTCAAACTCAAATTTTCCAATACGGACAAGGTCGCCGTCCTTAGCACCACGAGCACGAAGAGCTTCATCAACTCCCATACCACGCAACTGACGCGCAAACTTTCATGACAGACTCATCACGGTCAAAGTTAGTCATATTAAAGAGTTTCATGAGTTTTTTTCACCTGAAAGAACCCAAGTTGCATCATCGTCACGACCAATCTCAAATGGTTTTTCTTCCTCATCAAAGCCATAATAAGCTTCTTCTTCCATCTCTGACTCATCATAAAGAAGGAATTCTGGTGTTTTATCAAGAAGCTCAGCCGTTGCATCTAATAAAGGTGCAAGACCTTGCTTAGTCAAACCTGAAATTGGGAAGATTGGTGGTAATTCTTCAAATTCATCATAATTAGCAGCCAATTTTTTCTTGAACTCTTCAAGGTTTTCCTGACTCTCAGGCATATCCATTTTATTGGCAACAATAATCTGTGGACGCTCCATAAGACGAAGGTTATATGATTCAAGTTCCTTATTGATTGCTAGATAGTCCTCGTAAGGATCACGTCCTTCACTAGCTGACATGTCAATGATATGAAGAATAACGCGAGTACGCTCGATATGGCGAAGGAACTGGGTCCCCAAACCAACACCTTGGCTTGCACCTTCAATCAATCCAGGAAGGTCTGCTACTGCAAAGGACTCACCTGATTGAGTACGTACCATACCAAGATTAGGAACGATTGTTGTAAAATGGTAGGCACCAATCTTAGGTTTTGCAGAAGTGATGACACTAAGTAGAGTTGATTTACCAACAGATGGGAATCCAACTAAACCAACATCAGCAAGGATTTTAAGTTCTAACTGTAATTCACGTTCTTGACCAGGTTCTCCATTTTCTGAGATTTCTGGCGCAGGATTTTTAGGTGTTGCAAAACGAATATTTCCACGACCACCACGACCTCCATGAGCCACGATGAACTCTTGTCCGTTCTCTATCAAATCAGTGAGAACTTTCCCAGTCTCCGCATCACGCACAGTTGTCCCTTGAGGTACACGGACAATCAAGTCTTCTGCACCTCGGCCATGCATTCCTTTTGTCATCCCTTTTTCACCTGATTGGGCCTTAAAATGACGATTGTAACGGAAGTCCATAAGGGTACGCAAGCCTTCGTCTACAACGAAAACAACGTTACCACCACGTCCTCCATCACCGCCCCATGGTCCACCGTTAGGGACGTATTTTTCACGACGAAAGGCAACCATGCCATCGCCACCATTACCAGCCTTTACTTTAATCTTGGCTGTGTCTAAAAACATACTCATATTCTCTTTCTCACTTTAAAAAGGGCTGGGAAAATCCCAGTCACCAACTATTTAGAAATAGATCCTACAACTAGCAATTTAGAATCTGCTGAAATACACCAATTGCAGTCGCAAAAAAATACCTGCTAAAGTAACAAACAACATGATTAATACGACAAACATTGTCAGTTTTTTTCAAAGAATGTTTTTTTACGTTTACCATTATCACCGAATGCCATATTTTCTCCTTTACTATTATACTATAATATTTAAAATTCATCTGATACAGGAGCGATTGCCCACAAGATCAAGTAAGCTAATAAGTCCCTGCTCCATAACAGAAAGCTAAAACTCCCCAAATAACACGTACGATTGTAGGGTCAATATCAAAAATAATGTGCTAAACCAGCGCATACACCACCAATTTTTTTGATCTCTACCACTTCTCATAAATTTCTTTTTCATATTTTTTTATTTCCTTTCTTTGATTTGATTAATCATTTAAATATTTTTCTTAAATTTCTTAATTGTTTTTCTAGATGCCTTAAGCATACGCTTCGAACCTTTAACTGGCATAGTAACAGCCTGTTGCGGAATATAGAAGACTGTCTTTAAAATACGTTTTGTAACAGGTTCGTCAGCCCCTGTTTCTTTGGCAAAATTATTTGAAATAATGACGTCTAGATAAAATTCATGGACTCTTCTACCAAAATTCTCAGCAGAAATTTCATATAATTTTTTTCAGCCAAGTGTTTTTCATCCATTGACGGTGTAGCAAGTAAAGCCTCAAGAATCGCTCCTGCCAAGTCCCTTTCCTCATAATAAAGGGTTCCGAACATTTTATCGTTGATGAGATTATCCAAATAAGGATTACCATGGGCAATAACAGGTGTCTTACTAGCTAAACTTTCCAGATAAGTCAATCCCTGAGTCTCACTTGTAGAAGCCGATATGAAGAAATCAGCTGCCTTATAATAGAGTGCCGTCTCATTTGGCGGAATCATACCTGTAAAGATAACAGAATCTTGAATTTTTAAATCTTCTGCTTGCTCCTTAAGATTTGTCTAAATAAGGTCCATCTCCAGCTACAACCAGTTTAACATTTGGTTCTTCTTTTAGGACATCTGGTAAAGCTTTAAGAACTGCTTGAATATTCTTCTCGTAAGAAACTCGAGAAAGACTTAGAAGCATCTTTTTCGTCTTGTTGGATCCCTAGTTTATCCCGTAAGTCACTAATGTGTTCAGGACCAATCTCAGGGCGTTCAAATTTGGCAAGTTCAATTCCAGTAGGAATAACACGCTTTTCAACTTTTACCTTATAGTCAGATAAAAGATCGCGTACAATTTCACTCGGACAAATAACTCCATCAACGTCATGAAGAAATCCTCTCACAAGATATTTGACCATACTTGGACGAATCAACATCCCCTTAGCAATATAGTGGACATAATCCTCGTACTGGGTATGATATGTATGAATGACTGGGATTTTCAATTCTCGAGCAATCCAAATTCCCAATAAACCAAGAGAAAACTCAGTTTGGGTATGAATAATATCGAGTTTGTATTGTTTAGCAATCTCAAGAGCTTTCGTAAATCCACGGTAAGCGAAACGACGGTCTTTAAAGGCAAAGAAAGGAACACTAGGAATACGAATAATCTGCCAGTCTTCATAACGATTGACATCCTTATCGGTTGTCGTGAAGATAAAGACTGCATGCCCTTGCTTTTCAAGCTCTGTTTTTAAGGTTCGAATACTGGTTGCAACACCCGAAACCTGTGGGAAATAAGTATCTGTAAATAATCCAATTCGCATATACTACCTCATTTTTTTCCTAAAAGCCGCTTGCTCCCTGATAGAAATTTTAGCCATATTTCAAGGAGATGCTCTTCTGAGTATTCTCTTTGAAATAGCCTTAGCCTTTTCTTTTAACTCTTTTCAAAAGCTTCTGGATGCTCTCTATATTCCAAAATAGCTTCTTTCATCTCTTCCACATCGGTGGTTGGTCTGTAATTTGCCTTCTAGAATCACCTTATAAAGATCTAAGTCCCGAAGCATAATGGGAGCTTCACAACTCGCAGCTTCTAGAATAGTCATCGGAAAGAGCTCATTATAGCTAGGAAGTAAGAACAAATCTGCCAAAAGCATAGAGTTCTCTCATCCGTTCTGGCTCAACAATTCCAGGGAAAATCAGATTCTCTGGAGGATTATCCATGATTTTTTTATAGCGTTCATAACCATCTGTAATCCCACCAAATGAGAAGCCTCCAGCCCAAATAAAGGTGATATCCGGTAGTTCCTCAGCAAGAGTGATGAAATCATCGATTCCCTTACGCTTTCTGAACCTGCCCAGCTCCCTACTACTACAAATTGATTTTCACTCAATCCCCATATCTTGTCGAAGTTGACTTACTTCTTTCTGCAGAAAGTGGGATGCCATTTTTTTCTTTGTTAACAAAGTTAGGGATATAGGTCACCTTTTTCACGAGGAATACCAGCTGCAACCAAATCTTCGATAAAAGTAGGATTAACCACAACCAAGTGTTCCATACGGTCATAAAAAGAAAACACATAGCGCTTAACAATCCCTTTTAGAAAGAATGGAATCTTCAAACTACCTTCTAAGGTGTCAGGTAAGAAGTGGACATAACCAATTCTACGACCAGAACGCTTCTTTTGAAAAGTTGACAGGTAATAAGGAAGGTCGATTGTATGAAAATGAGTAACATCAGCTTCTACAGGAAGATTCTCCGTTACAATTAGTTGGTCTTTCGCATCACGTTTCAAAAGTTGCACAAGTTCACGGTAAGCTCCAGAAACACCTTGTCCTGCTACCTTTTCACTCGAACTTAGCATGTTGATGCGTAATTTCTCTTTTTCCATACTATCCATTATATCATTTTATTGAAAGAAAATCAGCAAATTAAAAAAGAGATAGCATAAAAGCTAGGGAATTTCCTAACACTTATACTATTTCTCTTTTTTTATATGATTCTATTTAATACCTAAAGCGATACGTGCATAGCGACTCATTTTTTCAACCGTCCAAGCTGGATACCAAACTAATTTTACTTCAACGTTAGTAACCTCTGGCACATCTGTCATAGCATCATAGATTTGATCGGTCAAGAGGTCGGCCAAAGGACAACCCATAGTCGTCAAGGTCATATCGATCTCAGTATCACCGGTATCACCATCAAATCGAATCTCATAAATTAGACCTAGGTTGACGATATCGATTCCTAATTCTGGGTCGATAACTTCTTCTAGAGCCGTCAAAAATGCGAGTTTTTGATGTTTTCAATTTGCTCTTCTGTGTAAGCCATATTCAGTCTCCTCTATCTTAATCCTCGATAAAGTCACGAAGCGGTTTGCTTCGACTAGGTTGGCGAAGTTTTCTTAACGCTTTTGCCTCAATCTGACGGATACGCTCACGAGTGACGTTAAATACTTTACCCACATCTTCTAGAGTACGCATTTTACCATCATCAAGACCGAAACGTAGACGAAGAACATTTTCTTCTCTATCAGTCAAAGTATCCAGAACTTCATCCAACTGCTCACGCAAGACGATACGAGTTGTGTAGTCAACTGGATTTTCAATCACTTCATCTTCGATAAAGTCACCAAGATGACTATCGTCCTCTTCACCAATAGGTGTTTCAAGAGAAACTGGTTCTTGAGCAATCTTAAAGATTTCACGAACCTTATCAGGTGTCATATCCATACGTTCAGCAATTTGCTCAGGAGTAGGATCTTGTCCCAACTCTTGAAGAAGGTTACGCTGCTCACGAACAAGTTTGTTGATTGTTTCTACCATGTGAACTGGAATACGAATGGTACGAGCTTGGTCAGCAATGGCACGCGTAATAGCCTGACGAATCCACCAAGTTGCATAAGTTGAGAATTTGAAATCCTTTTAGAGTAGTCAAACTTATCAACGGCCTTCATCAATCCCATATTTCCTTCTTGGATCAAATCAAGGAATTGCATACCGCGTCCAACATAGCGTTTCGCGATAGAAACTACCAAACGAAGGTTAGCCTCTGCTAGACGTTGTTTCGCTTCAACATCTCCTGCTTCAACAGCAAGAGCTAATTCTTTTTCTTCTTCGTTAGTAAGAAGAGGTACGACACCAATTTCCTTCAAGTACATACGAACAGGGTCATTGACTTTGGCAGATGTTGAACCAATTAAGTCTTCATCGCTAAGTTCTGGTTCTTCCTCTGTACTTAAGACACGTTCACTCGGATTTCCTTCGTTATCAGTGATTGCAATACCTGCATCTTGAATCCGTTGCAAAAGGTTCTCAATGCCTTCTACATCAAGAGCAAAAGGAATTACAAGGACATTGTTAATTTCATCATCTGTCGCAGTACCAGTTTTCTTATGGTTACGAATAAATTCTGCAACTTGGACATCAAAAGTTGTTACTTCTTTTTGTTTTTTTGCCATTCTTACTCCATTCTTCTTTTTTGGGCAATTAAGCGTTCAAGCTCTTCTAAAGCAGCATCTGTGTCGCCTACATGACTAGCTTCCTGAACTTTCTTTTTAATTTGCAAGTTTTGTTGATTCAAAAGAGCACGATTACGAGACTCTTCCACTTCCTTTAGTTCTTCTGGAGACATCTCAGAAGGTAGATCCAAGGCTAACACTTGGTACCAAGCATTTTCCACTTCTCTAGTCTGATTTGCCAAGTCTTCAGAAGAAATCGAACCATTATCAATCAAGAGTCCATACAAGGTCTGAAACTCTGGAGTTTCAAATACAAAATCATCTCTCAAACGATAATCATTCAACACAAGGGGGTGCTCCATCATACGATAAAGAATATGTGCTTCAGCTCTCATGACTGCCGTCAATTGTTTAGAAACCGACATAGTAATTGGTGTCGGATTAACAACCTGCTTCACTTTTTCTTGTCTTTGTCTGACACGACTTTCGTTGATGATGTGCTCAACTTGTTGATAATCAAAAGATGGTAAATGATCCGTCAACAAATGAATATAGGTGTTCTGGGCTGTGATAGAAGGTTCTTTGACGATAAGAGGTGCAATTTTCTCAATGAACTCAATCTGTGCTTGGAGATTTTCACTATTACTAGGTTTGTAATGATGGATATAAAACTCAATCGGACTGATTCGAGTATTGGATAAAAGATAAGCCAAATCCTCTGGAGAATTCTTTTGTAAATACTCATCAGGATCCATTGCATCAGGAATCTGGACTACTTGTACAGGTAGATCTTTAAGCTCGTCCAAAGCTTTAGCAGTTGCAGCTTGTCCTGCCTTATCACCGTCATAAGTGATAATCACTTTTTTTGTAAAGCGTTTGAGATGTTCGACGTGTTCAGCTGTCAAGGCCGTTCCCATGGAAGCTACTGCATTTTCAATACCAGCACGGTAGGCTGCAATAACATCCATAAAGCCTTCCATCAGATAAATTTCAGGAGCTTTCCCTGAGCCTTTTTTTACCCTATCCAAATGATATAATTCGTAACTCTTGTTAAAAATCGCCGTCGCTCGACTATTTTTATACTTGGCAGTTTGAGAATCTGTCTCTTGCCAAATCCGTCCAGAGAAAGCAATTACCTTTCCTTGGTCGTTTGAGAGTGGAAATATAATCCGGTTATGGAAAGTATCAAAAAATTGGTTACTCTCAGATAGATAAAATAGACCTGAATCCAGCAAGTCCTTCTCACTATAATCGTCTGCTAAACGCTGATAAAGATAAGAGCGTTCTGCTGGAGCTAGACCAATCATAAAGTGTTTAATGACATCATCAGTCAAGCCACGTTTATAGAGATAGTTTCTTGCCTCCTCACCCATTTTAGTCGTCATGAGAATTGCATGATAAAAGCGTGCAGCCTTGTCATGCATCTCATAGAGATTTTGATGAGGGTGACGTATGTGGGAGCAGGGTTATGTACAGGAGTTTCAAGGTGCATTCCGAGACGTTCGCCCTAAAATCCTTACCGCATCGGCAAAGGTTACTTGTTGATACTCTTCTATAAACTTAAAGACGTCTCCAGAACGACCACAACCAAAACAGTGGTAAAATTGCTTATCTTCGACCACGTTAAAGGAAGGGGTCTTTTTCACCATGAAAAGGACAGAGCCCCTAAAAAAGTTCCGTCCAGATTTTTTTGTAAAGAAATCACTTCTCCTATGATTTCGACAATATTGGTATTGTTTTTTGATTTCTTCGATGACTCTCTTGTCAACCATAGACAATACCTCCATTTTATCACAGTTTACTTTATATAGTATAGCTTTATTTCTGAAAAAAAGTAAACCATTTCATACACTTTTACATGATTCTATTTCATAAGTTTCCAGCTGTCATGAAAAAAAGTGAATCTTTTGAGCAAAACCATTCTAATATTTGAAAGAAAAATAGAAAAAATTAAAGACTATTTCACTTGATCTTTCGAGGTTGTTTTTTCAATATCCTGCTAATATACTGACCATCTTTTCTACTGATACAAGCTGTTGCATAAGTCAATGGTGCTTTGTATACCTCTCCTCTATAGGATGGATCGGTCAATACAGGCATAGAATAATAGGCATTCTTTTTATTTTTAAGGTCAATAAACCATTTACCTCCTAGGTGTTTGCGAAAGGTTTCGCCGATATAAACTGTCAAATAATCCAACATCTTGCGGTCTGCTATCAAAGCATGGTGGTCTTCGTAGTGAGCTAAGATCCAAGCCTCCAAATCATCCAAAGACTGCATACTATAGTCTAAATTTAGCCCTTCTTTCTCCGCAAACTCCCTTGTGAAATAGTCCATCTTAAATCCAATTTGAAAAATCCATTCCTGAAAATCTTCTTGTGTGTATGCCATGTTTTTATCTCCTACTTCTATCAAAGTTTAAGATTATTAGATTGATTCTATTATAAAAGTAAAACTGGCAATAAAGGAAATATAAATAATATTTAAAATTCAACTAAAAAAACTTAGAAGTAAAAATTCCACTTCCAAGTTTTTTTATATCAATTATTTAAAAATCATCTACTCAAATAGTTTGATAGTAATCAGAAATCTTTCATCTTGGCTTTTTTTCATCCTTGTTTTAAATCTTGGATGATTCGTCCTTCCTTCATAACAATGAGACGATTTCCATACTTGAGAGCATCTTCCATATGGTGGGTAATCATCAAAGCAGTCAGATGGTCCTTGCTGACAAAAGTCATCTGTCAATTCCATCAAAGGCTACACTTGTTTTTAGGGTCAAGAGCTGCCGTATGTTCATCCAACAAAAAGGAGTTCAGGACGTTTCAAGGTTGCCATCAAGAGACTCAAAGGCCTGTCTTTGTCCACCTGACAAGAATTCAATCGGTGTATCCAAGTGTTTTTCTAGACCATTTCCGACTTTCTCAATGGTTGCTTGAAATTCTTCCTTGTAAGCTGAGAGTCTTCTCGGAAAAAGTCCACGTTTTTCCCCACGAAACTTAGCAATCAAGAGATTTTCTGCAACCGTCATACGAGGAGCAGTTCCCATCTTAGGATCCTGAAAGACACGAGAAAGGTACTTGGCACGTTTTTCAGGACTAAAATGAGTCACATCCTCACCCATGATGCGGATACTACCACTAGTCAAAGGTAGAGTTCCTGCAATGCTATTAAAGAGCGTTGACTTTCCTGCTCCATTTCCACCTAAGATTGTGATGAAGTCATGTTCATAAATATCAAGCGAAACATCGTTTAGGATAATCTTTTTCTTCATCAAAGCCATTTTTCACAATTTTTGTGGCATTTTTCAATTCTACAATCGCTGTCATTTGCTTAACTTGACTCCTTTCAAGTATTTATCCTTAAGGGTTGGAATGACTAGACAAGTTGCTAGGATAAGAGCACTGTATAGACGGAGGTAGCTAGTATTAAAGCCAAGAGCAATGACTCCCCATACCAAAAATTGGTAACTAATAGAACCAACAACAATGGTAACTAGGCGTTCTGCTAATGTAAGACTCTTAAAGAGTACTTCACCGATAATTAAACTTGCAAGACCAACTACGATAACCCCGATACCACGAGAAACATCTGCATAGCCTTCTTGTTGAGCGATAAGAGCGCCAGCAAGTGCGATCACACCATTTGACAATACCAAGCCCATCAACTCCATACGTCCAGTATTGATACCAAAACTACGAGCCATATCTGGATTATCTCCTGTCGCGATATAAGCTTGCCCCAATTTAGTATCTAGGAAGAAAAGCATAAGAAGGATAACCAAAGTCACAAAAATCAAACCTGTAAATAATTGATTAACCTCAGATGAGAAAGGAAGAACGTCCTGGATTTGTTTAGTTCCTAAGAGCCCAAGGTTTGCCCGTCCCATAATCATGAGCATGATAGAATGGCAAGAAGTCATGACTAGAATTCCAGATAAGAGAGTTGGTATTTTACCTTTAGTATAGAGTAGACCAGTCGCTAAACCTGCAAGACAGCCTGCTCCAACAGCTACTAAGGTAGCAAGAAATGGATTGACACCTTGTGTAATTAGAGTTACTGCTACCGCTCCTCCAAGCGGGAAGGAACCCTCGGTTGTCATATCTGGAAAGTTGAGGATTCGAAAGGTCATAAAGATTCCCAAACCTAGAATAGCCCAGACAAATCCTTGTGAAATAATCGATACTATCATGTTACATTCATTTCCTTCTTTTAAAAATTGGAGGAGATGTCTCCAACTCCTCCTTCATTCTTATTCGATTACTTGACCAGCTTCTTTAAGAACTGATTCTGGAATAGTGATTCCAAGTTCTTGAGCTAGTTTTTTGTTGATAACTGATTTACCAGTTGAGAAGACATTAACTGGAGTATCAGCTGGTTTTTCACCCTTCAAGACTTTAGCGATCATCTTACCAGTAGCCACACCAAGATCGTGTTGATCAACAACCACTGATGCCAAACCACCTGCTTCTACCATTGCAGTTGCACTTGGGTAGATTGGTTTTTTAGCTGTTTGGTTACTTGATACTACAGTTGAGAACGCAGATGCGATTGTGTTGTCAATTGGAACCCAGATTGCATCTACTTTTCCTGTCATAACGTTAACTGTTGAAGCAATTTCGTTAGTTGATGGAACTGCAAAAGTTTCGACTTTCAAACCAGCTTTTTCAGCGTAAGCTTTGAACTCTTCAACTTGAGATTTTGAGTTATCTTCGCTACTTGAGTAAAGAGCTCCAACTGTCTTGACATCAGGAGTCAATGTTTTAATCAATTCAACCTGTTGTTCAGCAGGGTTGTGGTCAGATACCCCTGTGATGTTTCCCACCTGGTTTTTCCAAGTTTTGTACAAGGTTAGCTCCAACTGGGTCTGTAATAGCTGCCATGATAACAGGAAGGTCTTTTGTTGCACTTGCTAGACCCTTGAGCTGCAGGTGTCGCAATTCCGACAACAACATCATTTCCATTTGACACCAATTGTTTACTCATTGTGGCAACCTTACTTTGGTCACCTTCTGAATTCATAAAGTCGATTTTAACTTGGTCGCCTTTATAGCCTTCTTCAGCAAGTCCATCTTGAATTCCTTGGTAAATCAAGTCAAGCGATGGGTGACTGACGAACTGTAGAACACCAACCTTAGCTGTTTTGTTAGCTGTCTCAGTTTTAGTATCTTGTTTCGTTAAGTTAGAGTAGATCAAGCTTCCTCCAACTACAAGTGCTAGTGCTGCAATAATACCAATTAAACGTTTATTCATATCTATTTCTCCTTATTTCACTTAAACTTAGTAATGTTCATGTCACTTTCAATATAACTTTACCAAGCGTCGCCATCGTTTGATTTCCATCATTTTTTCCTCCCCATAGAAAAAGTCCTCACACAAAAAACTTGTGTGAGGACGTCGATGCGCGGTGCCACCTCAATTATAGGAATTACCCCTATCTCTCAATCTCGCTTCACGAGTTGCACTGTAAGGTGTGCACACCGAATTCTTATGATTTCAAATTCTTTATAACATTCAGCCCAATTTTCATCACTTCCATCTATCTGTTTCCACCAACCACAGACTCTCTAGAAAACTTCAATGATTACTTTCTGAATGATACGATTATATCATTTTACTAAAACTTGTCAAGGATTTTTCATGAATTATTTTTAAAAAAATTATGAAAAATTCCTACGGTTTTTGGAAAATATTGCTTTGTATTAACCTGAATTACGTAATCCTGTAGCAATTCCGTTAATGGTCGTATGAATCAATCTTTCCTCATGTGAGGACAACTCTCCGCGACGTTGACGCTTAATCAATTCCAACTGGATATAGTTAAGGATATTGAAATAAGGCATACGGTAGTTCAGACTGTCTTTCAAGTAAGTATTTTCTGCCAAAAGTTCATCATAGCCTTCGATAGCCAGGATAACGTTCTTAGTCAATTGCCATTCATCCAAAATAGTATAGTAGATTGCTTGCACTTCTTCACTTTCACAAAGTTTAGCATATTCAAAAGCAATATTCATATTTGATTTTGACAAGACCATATCAACGTTAGATAGGAGTGACTGGAAGAAAGGCCAGTTTTGATACATGTCACGAAGGTATTCAATATTTTTTGGATCTTGATCAATAAATTCCTTGAAGCTTGAACCAACACCATACCAACCTGGGAACATGACACGACTTTGTGACCATGAGAATACCCAAGGAATGGCACGTAGACCACCAATTTCAGTGATTGTTTTACGAGCTGCTGGACGAGAACCAATATTAAAGCTTGAGATATTCTTGATTGGACTAGATTCAAAGAAATAATCGTAGAAATGGTCATTTCCAAATACTAGTTCACGGTAGATATCATAGCTACGACTGACTACTTGGTCCATGATGGCTTCATAACGATTTGATGTATTAGTATCGCTCTTCTTCTTGGTAATCATACGGTTGATAGCCGCTGATACCAACATTTCCAAGTTATAGTAGGCTGCATCCTTGTTTCCGTATTTATTTCCGATAACTTCACCTTGTTCAGTAAGGCGGATACGATCTTTGATAGACTTAAGCGGCTGAGAAGCAATGGCATCATAAGTAGGTCCACCACCACGACCAACAGTACCACCACGACCGTGGAAGAAGGTTACTTTGACTCCAAATTCATCACCGATAGCGGTTAATTGTTGTTGAGCTTTGTATAGAGTCCAACAAGATGATAGATAACCACCATCCTTGTTACTATCTGAGTAACCTAGCATGATTTCTTGATAATTATCTTTTGAAGCAATCCACTTCTTAGCAAGCGGTAAAGAGAAATACTTTCTCATTGTTTCTTCGGAATGATCCAAGTCCTCAATTGTTTCAAAGAGAGGCACGATTTGAACACGTGCTTTTTCAGCATCCACAAGACCGACTTCTTTGAGCATAATCGCCAATTCTAACATATCAGACACGCTGGTTGCATGAGAGATAATCGTTTGACGAATGACGTCTTCTCCCAAACGATCTTTTAATTCACGTGCAGTTTGGAAAATAGCTAATTCTTTTTCAAGAAGTTCAGACTTTTCAGCATGAGTAGCTGACAAGATTCGAGGGTCTTCTAATAGTTCATGTAAAAGCAACTCGCACTTCTCATCTTCTGAAAGATCGCTATAATGGTCATTAATTCCAGCAGATGCTAACAATTCAGCAACACAGGCTTCATGAACACTTGAGTCTTGGCGCATATCGATAGATGCCAAGAAGAAACCAAAGACTTCTACAGCTTCTAAAAGCTCAGCGAACTCACCAGTAAGCAAGGCCTCTGCCTTATTTTCAAGCAATGAATCTTTAATGATAGCTAAGTCTTGTTTAAATTCTTCAATTGTTTCGTAGTACGGAGGACGATCTTCAGCCAAATCTTGGATAGCTCCTGAGAGACGATTACTGATATAGTCAGTTACCTCTCCTTGTTGATGTCCTTGAGCGCCAAAAAGTCGCTCAATATGATGACGTTCATCTGCTGATGAGCCGACAAGAGCCCACTCTTTCAAATTTAAAAGAGTTTGAATTAATTTTGATTGAATAAAGTGAAAAGCTCGACGATAAGGTTCTTTCTCGCGGAAAACAGAAGTATCTTGAGATTGAGCATGCCATTTCTTCAACAGCCTTGCTTGTCTTGGATAAATTAGTAGAAAGAGAGAAAGTACGATAGAGACTAGAAATCTTACTGATATAGTAGTTGAAGATGACTTCACTTTGAATGGTAGCAGAACGCATGAGTGTCTCAGCAGTTACAAATGGATTGCCATCACGGTCTCCACCAATCCACATTCCCATGGTGATAGGTTTTGCTTGTTTTAGGTCAATTCCCTGCTCTTTTGCAAGACGCTTATACTCTAACATTAGATTTGGTACAGCTTGTAGGAAAGAACTATTGTAATATTCCATCACGTTTGTGATTTCATTCGTTACTTTTAGTTTCTTCTCACGAATCATATCCGTCTGCATGATAATCTCAATGTAGCGACGAAGATCATTGTGCCATTTTTCTTTGTTAATAAGCCCCATTCTCACGTCACGGTATTTACGCAAGAGAGTATGGATATGATTAGTCAAGTCCAGCATACTCTACGTTGAACCTGAGTTGGATGGGCTGTTAATACTGGCACCACGTTCAGATGTTCAAGAATTTCAGCCGCATTTTCTTTTTCAGCAACCATTTCAATGGTTGTTGACAATTTACCAAGATAATCTTGATCAATATTGTTTAGATGGTTAATCTCATAAGCTAAGTCTACGTCTTCGGAGATGTTAATCAAAAGTGGTAAAATAGAGAAATATCTAGAGATGTAGACCATTTCATCATTTGAAAGGCTTCTCACTACCTTATCTAGTCCTTGATAGTCTAGATTAGATGATAACTTCTTCAACTGCATAATCTTGTCAAAAGTCTCAGCAGGAAGCATATTTTTCGTGATATCTTCAAGTAAATCTGTCAAGATTTGAACTTCTTCTTGGACTACAGTTTTGTTTCTGTTATTTTCTAGTTTTTGAAGAGACATATTTTTCTCCTTGTCACTTTTTCTTAGAGCTGTGTTTCATACTCGCTATAAAGTTTTGCACGTTTTTCACTAGCATCGATATTTAACACAAAGGCGATAGCTACTGATAGAACCAGGAGACTATTCCCCCCTTGAGAAAGGAATGGGAAGGTTACACCTGTTGAAGGGATCAATCCTGAAATCCCTCCGATATTAACGAATACCTGAATTAAAATCATTCCCACCAATACCGATTGCTACCATAGAGTTGAAATGGATCTTTTCGCTCGAACACCAACTAAAATGATACGAAGAATTAGGAAGAATAATAGTGCTAAAATAAGACTGGCACCAACAAATCCAAACTCTTCAATCACAATAGAGAAAACGAAGTCTGTGTGTGCCTCAGGTAGGTAGCCTCGTTTTTTTCGATAGAGTTTCCTAATCCTAGCCCAAACCATCCTCCATTTACCATAGCATAGTATGAATTTGCCAACTGGTGTCCTGCACCAGCGACGTCATCAAATGGATTAAAGAAAGCACTGAATCGTTTAGCAACGTATCCAAATACTGGAATCTTTGAAACCTTATCAACACCAATCAATTTAATGGCTGTTAGAGAAACAAAAGGATAAACTGGTCAATATTCCAAGGATAGTTGCAAACCATCGGTGAGCTATCCCACTAATTGAGTACATCAACAATGCTACCAAAAAAAGAGAATTGTAGCATTTCCAAGGTCAGGAAAATAGCCAAACTACCAATCATGACCAAGAGGACAAATCGCCAATCGTTAAAAACGACTCTAGGCAAACCATTGGTTTTTGAGTTAAAACTTGAAAAGTCATAAATACCAATTTCTTCTTGTTGTTTTGAAAAACGTTGAGCCAAGTACCAAATGATGATAATTTTCAAGTATTCCGCAGGTTGAACAGTTATAGGTCCTACTTTAATCCAACCATAAGCACCATTGATGGGAATCCCAATCAAACGAGCTAAAAGCTAGTAACACTAACTCAGCAAACATAACGATAAATAACAAACGTTCGTTTCGAAGAAAAACCAAGTTTCAGCTTATAGATTACTGCAATAAGCAACAAACTAACAACCCAAAACAAGCCCTGATTTCGAACTAATTGAAAAGCGCTCTTTCCTTCTTGAATCAAAGATGCACTCGTTGTCGAATATACCACTATTAAACCCAGAACGGATAAGAGAATATAGGGCACTAAAATAGAGTAATTCAACAGGTGCCTTTTACTAATTTTTCATACTTTCACCATCTACTAAATTTTTTTAATCTTTCTATTAATTCTAGTTTTACAAGCTATTATACCATTTTTTTAGACTAGAAAAAAACTCTTACCCCTATAAAGGCTAGAATTTAAAGCTTGTAGAATTCACACAACAATTTATTTTCATTTATAACTTTTTAACTACGGAAGATTTAAAAAACTCTATCTTTCAAGAGTAGAAAGATAGAGTTGTCATCCTTTAGTTTGAAGATGTTGTTGTAGTTTCACTTGCTGTTGTTGTCGTTTCAGTTGCTGCTGATGTAGTTGTCGTTTCAGTTGTTGTATCACTTTGGATGTACTGAGTAAAGATATTTTGGAAGGCTTGGGTCTTTAACCTTGATGTTTGCTGCTTTGCAACTCTTTACTAATTACACCTTGAACAAAAAGTAGCATCATTTTTGTTTTTTGAGTCAAGATAACTGTCTTCAATTTTTTTCTTTATAATCTTCCCAGTTAGAAGATTTTTTTCTGTTTTCTTAGTCAATTTAACAATATAGAAACTGTTTGAATAAAGCTTGTGTACCTGGAGCTGTGATCACATCAGAGATTCCATCAACATTAAGGGCAAAGGCTGCTTTTTTAACAACGTCTGGCAATTCTGTTGATGCAGAGTCAAAAGTGATTTCTCCACCATTTGCTTTTGTCTTTTCGTCAGTTGAATTATCTTTAGCCAATTGTGCGAAGTCAGCTCCAGATTCTTTTAGCTTTTAGCAAGAACTTCTTTAGCCTTATCTTCACTATCAAGTTTAATAATTTGAGCAGTTACTTCTGGAGTGTACTCATCATAAGCTTTTTTGTAGTTTTCATCTGTTAATTCTGCTTCTGCAGCTTTCTTAACAGCATACTCAACTAATTTACTTGTACGGATTTGAGCTTTACGACTTTCAGCTGTCATACCAGCACGGGAAAGAACGATTTGATAGCTATCACCATATTTCTTTTGCTCTTCTGCACAGCTTCATCAACTTCTTTATCACTTACTTCAGAACCATATTGTTTTTTTCAAAAACTTTTTGAATAGTCATATTAAGTAAGACTTTGTTGAGCAGTTGAGTTGTTTCTTTCACTTCTTCATAAAATTGGTGTTCAGTAATGACATCACCCTTCATAGTGATGAGGTCAGCTCCTTGAGAGCTATTTGAACAAGCAGCCAAAGTAGCTACTGATAACAAAGTGATGGCACCAGCCAATAATTTTTTCTTCATGTTTACTCCTTTTTTATACACTAGATAAATGTTTACCTTATCTATTTTTACTAAATTGTCTTAAAAATATCTGAAATTAGTCAACATCAGGCAGTTCTACTTCTGCTTGATTCTTTCTTAGCATCAAGATTCCATCTCCGAGAGGAACTAGACTAGCTGTTAATCCTGGATTGTCTAGAGTTGCGTCAAATAGTCTTTGCAAACCACGATAAATGGTTCGTTGCCCGCGTCGGACTTCCATAATATCCTTAGCAATGTCTCCACCTTGGAAAATATCATCCAAGACAACTACTCCACCAACTTCAAGGTGTTTGAGGATTTCTGGCAAAAATACGATGTATTTTGGATTTTGCAGAATCCATAAAAACAAAATCATAGGTCTCTGTCAATGTTGACAAAACGTCTACCGCATCGCCTTCCAAAAGAGTGATTTGTTGGCGATTATCAAACTTGGCGAAATTCTCCTTGGCAAAACCAATCATCTCAGGATTACGGTCAATAGTTGTAATTTTCGCATCTGGGGCATGTTCAGCCATCAAAAGTGCAGAAAACCCAATCGCCGTCCCAATCTCTAAAATATTTTTTGGTTGAATTGTTTCCATTAAGAAACGGAAAGTAAGCGACTGTTTCATGAGGAATGATAGGAATATTCTCCTTACGAGCAAAAGTTTTTCTAGTTCTTTTTAAAGAACCTGTCACTTGCTTTTTGTCTGTGGCGCATAAATTCCACAATCTCATCCTTAACAACAGGCCGTCGCATGTTATGGTTAGCATTTTTACTGTATGACTCAACCATTTTATGCTAATCCTAATTTTTCAACAAGGGCTTCGAACTCATCCAAACGACGTTCAAAGACTGCAAAGGCATCATTAAGATAGTCTTCTTTTTTTCCATATCAACACCAGCTTTTCGCATGATATTTGAGTGGATAGTCTGACTTCCCAGCCTTTGAGGTAATCAATATAACGGTCACGATCCTCTTGACTACCATGAACAATCTTTTCAGCCAAGGCTGAAGCTGCTGCAAAACCTGTTGAATATTGATATACATAGTAATTATAGTAGAAATGAGGAATACGAGCCCACTCGTACTGAATTTGAGGATTGTCTTCCTTGCTCAAGCCATAATATTCTTGGTTCAAGTCAGCATAGAGATTGTTTAAGAACTCGCTTGTCAAGACTTCACCATTTTGATCGGCTTGGTGAATAGCATGTTCAAATTCAGCAAATTGAGTTTGGCGGAACACTGTTCCACGGAAACCATCCAAGAAGTTATTGAGAATAGCAAAGCGTGTTGCGTCATCTTGAACTTCTTGCAATAATTTTTCAGTTAAGATATTTTCATTGGTTGTTGAAGCAATTTCTGCCAAGAAGATTGAGTAATCTCCGTATACATAAGGTTGTGTTTCACGCGTGTAGCTAGAATGCATACTATGACCTGTCTCATGTACAAGAGTAAAGAGATTATCGAGATTATCCTGCCAGTTAAGAAGCATAAAGGCGTTAGTATCGTAGGAACCACCAGAGTAGGCACCAGAACGCTTGCCTTGATTTTCATACACATCAATCCAACGTTCGCTAAAGGCGCGTTTAACACGACTCAAGTAATCCTCACCAAGAACAGCCAAAGCTTCCTCTGCCTTCTTCAAGGCTTCCTCATAAGTAAAGCTGTATTCCACTGAAGACAATGGTGTATAGACATCGTACATCTTGAGGTCAGGAATACCCAAGATTTTTGAACGAAGAGCCAGATAACGATGTAAGAGTGGCAAATGCTTACGAACAGCAGATACTAGATTGTCATAAACACTTTCTGGCACAAAGTTCGCTGCAAGTGCTGCTTCACGCGCACTCTTATAGTTACGAACCTTAGCGCGATAGTTTTGCACTTTGACATTGGTCTGTAGTGTTTTAGCGTAAGTGTGCTGGTATTGCTCATAGGTAGAGTATAGGGCTTCATAAGCTCCACGACGAACTTCACGGTTCTTAGATTCTACCAAGCGCATATAGACGCCGTGCGACAATTGTACTTCATTTCCATCTTCATCTTTAACAAATGGAAAGACGATATCTGCATTATCTAAAATAGCAAAGGTTTCACTAGCAGCACCGAAGATTTCACCAGCACCCGCCAACAACTCTTCTTCACGTTGTGAAAGGACATGGTCCTTATTTTGCAAGAGTTTATCAAAGAAGTGTTTATAAGGCTGGAGTTTTGGTTCTTCTGCTAAAAAGTTTTGATACTGCTCTTCAGTAATTGCCATAAATTCTGGCTCATAGAAAGAAAAGACTTGATCTAGTTGACTGTATAGAGTCATTGCCTTTGCATAATATTCTTGATATTTAGCAACTCGTGTGTCTTGGTCGTTTTTCATATGTGCATAAACATATAGTTTTTCAAGACGACGACTCAAATCCAAATAACGCTCTGTAATGTTAAGAAGACTTTCTGCGCTATCCAAAAGATGCCCTTCAAGACTAGCTGCTTCTTTTTGTATCCTCAGTTAATAGGGCTAATTCTTCTTCCCATTTTTTTGGTCTGTTTCAAAGATCGTTGATAGATCCCATGTATCTTTTTCATTGATTTCATTTCGTTGTAATACCATAAATTTCCTCCATCCTTTCTATTTTACCATATTTTTCGAGAAATACTGCTGATAAAAGGCAGGTGGATAGAGCTTTTTGTTGCTGATTTTGTGGATTCAGTCTCATAATAAGCCTGAAAGTTGCGGTAATAATCATATAGATTTTGATTTATCTGACAAAAATGACCATGTTCTATCGGCCTTACTTGGGGATACCAGTCCTGAGTCTTCAAATTTCATAAGTTTTCTCCTCTCAAAGTAAGCTTGGGCTTGTTGCTTCATCCAATAGGGATTTTGATAATAGAGTTGTTTTTGAATGTAAACGACAAATATTCTTGTCCTGTTCGACCGAAAAAGCAGTTAGCTCTTGCTGCTGATAGGGACTACGTAAAATTTCTAGAAGATTTCCTTTTGCCATAAGAAAATTCCTTGACCTGATAATGGAGTTTTTCCTTTTCAAATCTTGGTGAAGGAGGTACTTTGAGTCTCAAAACTTGTTTTTATGATCTAACTCCCAAAGATAAAATCCCATATTATTACTAAAATAAAGAAAATCTCTTTGAAGTTTAGTTAGTCGCTCTTTTAGCCAGAGCTTTTTCTCCCAATAGCCAAAGAACTTGAATTCCCAAACTTCGATAACCATTGCTTCTCTCCCTAAAAGTTCACAAGAAATAGGACTACACTGAACTTCCAGTGCTAATTGCTTATTGATGAGGATATCTGCGATTTGCTTAAGTTCAGGAATCGGATATTCCATTTCTACTTCAGCATCTTTCTTAGCCCAATTAAAAAGTGCCACCTTATTCTCCAAATGTTCTGGTCCTTCGTTCTCATGATAAAAATCACAACTTTTTAAACTTTCATGCGCAAAATGAGTTCTTACATTTTTCCCTTTTTTTCAAGCGAACACTCGTTCCACAAGCTGGACAATAATAAAGCTTGTTTCTTTACTTCATTCTCTAACGCGTTGATTAAATGACCTTTTTTTATCTCTAGCTAAAAACATATATCCCCCTTTTCACTTTATTCGAAAAAGGATAAGAAAAAGAGTGGGACGAAATCGTATTTGCTGAAATTCGATTTCGTCGTCCCACTCCCACCCGATGATAGGGGCTGTAAAGCTGATGAAAGCAGCGTAGTGAGCCCAACTCAACCACTCGTCTTCTCGACAATCCAAAGACAATTGAAGTCTAGAACTATTATCCCAGACTCTTCTTCACTATAACATCTAGTATCATTTACGTTTGTTCTTCATATATTTCTGCAACATGGGAATAAGATTCTGTATTTGATCCTGCTTTATCACCATTACACCATATTCTTGACAACGATGGCTGTAAACGGGGTTAATCTTGCCTGAGCAAACAATCATCTTTCAAACAATTATCACCTGCAAAATGATTGGCATAAACTTCAAGTTCGTTAATAGCTTCAACTGATAGATCAGTCATTTTACAAGAAATGAAAACTACAGAGTGACCTTTACGAAGAATAACATCAATCTCATTTTGAACATTGTCAGCCTCAGGGAAAATCCCATTCCAGTCAATTTCAGTACCAATCATACATTCATCAAAATACTCTGACTCGAGGGCTAGTAAATAGATATACAATTCTAAAATATGCCCTTTAGTTCGACATAACAGATGTGCTTCTGGTGTTGGGAATGTATAAGTGACAGTATCTGTTGTTTCCTCTTCTACTTTCAATAAATTAGCTTTTGTGAACAAAGGAATCAAGCTACTGGGGTAAGAATAAATTTTTCCATTACTCTCCAAAACTTTTGCTGTTTCAGCGTGAAAATCATTTGTTTTTGCCAGTGCAAAGAATTGGGTAATCTGATACCATTTTTCAGGATTTTCAATAGCATATTTTGCCAATTTTTTAATAGCTAGCACTTGCTTATTAGAATGCTGAGGCCTTCTTGATTTAAGGACTTTTCCACCACGTAAAGCTATCAATTGTTCAATGGATAAACTAGGAATATCTAACTTTTTATCATAAATCTTACCCCTTTCCCAGGCATACTGCTTTCCTTGTTCAACATCCATAGCAATAATGGGAATACCTTTCTCCAAACCATACTGATATAGAACTATTGCTAATAGATTATCTCCACCAAAAACATCGATGGTAACTGTCTCAAAATCATTGATAAATACGTCTAATTCCTGGCAGGTTTTTTCTAGGTTAAATTGTCGAAAATGTACTTGTTTTAAGTGAGGAACTTGTTCCATTAGAAAATGCTTCAAGGATAGCTTATCTTCCTCAGCAATTTTTCTTGTAGAAAGGTATAAAATCTCATCACAATCACTGACAAAAGCTTGGTAGACATTTTTTTCAATGGTATGACGGTCGTATAGTTCAATTAAAAGACTAGTCATCTTAAGACCTCCTAGACAAAAAAGTCTGAAAGAATAGTGGTCGATCAGAATCGTTTTAAAACTATCACAATTCTGTTTAATTTCATCGACTTCTCCTACTTCTAGTATAGCATAAATTGAGATTTTCCCTTTCTTATTAGGGTAACAAATAAGGAATAGAAAACGACTGCTCTCTATTCCTTTTATTCATTTATTTTACTTTTTTAGCCAACATTGTTGCAAAACGTAGTTGGATACGATTTCCGTTTTCATCACGACGGTGGAGATGGCCAGGATTTTCATTGTACTTGATTAATTCCCAGTCCTTGTAGTAATTTGCCAACTCACCCTCTTTGAAGGTAAAGGGGAAATTAACAGAACATGGATAATCTTCTGTATCCATAGCACACACAATCAAATTGTAACCTCCAATTGAGGTTTGTTCCTGCATGTTTTGAATAATAGCCGGAATACGATCTGCTTGTAAAAACATGAGAACAACTGTCGATACGATAAAATCGTAAGTTTGCCCAATGCTAGCTGAATTGATATCGTAGAGACCAACAGGCATTTCTAAATCTTCTTGCTCTACAATACTTTGCAAGATTTCAAGAGAAAGCTCATTTTGATCTACTGCTGTGACATCAAATCCCATGTTGAGCCAGAAAGAGTGCATTTCTTCCTGACCCACATCCTAGGTCTAGTGCCTTACATGGTTTTACCGTCTCCATAGCTTCTAAAACTTCCGAATGAACTGGATTGCTATTGTATTTCTTAGGAAATAATCCTCCGGTTTACAATAGAATTCCCAAGTACCATTCCACATCATCTGTGGCAGCTTCTACTCGTGCCAGAGCTTGAGGTTGCGCCATAGGGATTATCAGCACCTGCTTCAAAAAGAGTGCTCAGCTATAACTTCTCCCTCTTCAGTCAACTCAATAAACTTAAGAGTCCCTTTTTAATACGGTAATCTTGCCCCAGGTTCCAACCTTAGTATTGTGTTTTTCTTTGAACAGCTTCTGGCATGGTGTCTTTATTCCAGACAGGCATGCGTTTGTAAGCAACTAGTTTTTCCATATTCTTCACTCTTTCTATCGATGGTTAACAGCTTTCATCACACGCGCAATATCACGATCTTGCTCACGACGTTTGATAGACTCACGTTTATCATAATCGTGTTTCCCTTTGCAAGTCCTAAAAAGAAGCTTAGCATAGCCATCTTTGATATAGACTTTAAGAGGAACCAAGGTCATCCCTGTTCCTTTTGGTTTCTTGCTCTAATTTCTGGATTTGTTTTTTATGAAGGAGAAGTTTACGACGACGTTCTGGCTCCTGGTTCCAGATATTGCCCTCTTCATAAGGAGCGATATGGACATTACTCAGCCAAACTTCCCCATTCTTAACCTGGGCAAACCCATCTTTCAGATTGATGCGAGCTGCTCGAACACTCTTGATCTCAGTTCCTGTCAGGACCATTCCTGCTTCTAGCGTATCTACGATTGTATAGTCGTGGTGCGCCTTTTTATTTTGCGCGACGACCTTTCCCTCGCCCTTTGCCATGCTTGGCTCCTTTCTTTGCTACTTCTTTATAAAAAGGTTTCTTGCTTTTTTCTTCTTGTCTTTTGAGAATGCTTGCGCTTATCACCCTAAGCGACCAGATTTTTCTCTTGTCTTCTTTCTTATCTGAACGACGACCCTCTATCCTTACGACCAGAGTCTTTCAAACCTTTTTCAATGACATCAAATTCACTTGGAATAAAGGAAAAATCAATCTCGCCAGTCATCTTATCCGCTCTTTCGACACGAATACGGATCTGCTGACCCACTCGGAAAGTAATTCCTGATTTCTCCCCACGAAGGGTTAAATCACGTTCGTTAAAATGATAAAACTCAGGCAGATTTGTGATGTGAATTAAGCCTTCGACTGTATTTGGCAATTCAACAAAGAGACCAAATTTAACAATACTTGAAACAACAGCATCATACTCTTCACCAACGTACTCTTCCATGTATTCAGCTTTTTTCATGGCTTCGACTTCACGCTCTGCCTCGATGGCACGACGCTCACGGTTGGAAGACTGAGTTGCTATCTCTGGAATGACCTGTTCAAAATGCTCCGCTACTTCCTTAGAACGTCCATAGTCACGAATCATACGGTGAACCAAGAGGTCTGGATAACGACGAATCGGACTGGTAAAGTGAGTGTAGTAGTCTGCAGCTAATCCATAGTGACCGTGATTATGCTCAGAATAACGAGCCTGCTGCATCGAACGCAGAAGCATCATAGACAATACATCCGCATATGGCTCTCCCTTCAACAGTACTCATGATGTCTTGGAGCGCTTCCTGACTTATCTCACTGGCTGTTCCATAGATACGCAAAGCCAAAACTTGAAGCGTAATCAATAAATTTCTGAACTTTTTCAGCTTTAGGTTCCTCATGGATACGATAGATAAAAGGTAGGTCCAGCTTGCTAAAGTGTTCCGCAACCGTTTCGTTAGCAATCAACATAAAGGACTCAATCATACGTTCAGCAACACCACGATGACGAAGAACAATATCAACTGGCTTTGCCTTTTTTATCGACTAAAATCTTAGCTTCATTGGTATCAAAATTTAAAGCACCACGCTTAATTCGCATACTTTCCAAAGTCTCATGGAGCTTGGCCATAAGTTCGATACTAGGAACGATTTTCTTATAGTCTTGTCTCTTTTCCTCATCACCTGCTAGGATGTCATTGACATCACTATAAGTCATACGGAAACTTGTCTTGATAACAGTCTGCGTAATCGTATAATTACGAACACGACCATTTTTATCAATCTCCATAATAGCAGATTGAGTCAAGCGGTCCACTTGAGGGTTAAGGGAACAGATACCATTTGACAGACGTTCTGGAAGCATTGGAACTACACGGTCTGTCACATAGACAGAGGTCGCACGATTGAGAGCTTCCTTGTCAAGAGCAGAACCCTCTGTCACATAGTAGGAGACATCGGCAATGTGAACACCTAGTTCGATATTTCCATTTTTCAATGGTTTGATATGAACAGCATCATCCAAGTCCTTGGCATCAGCTCCATCTATGGTAAAGGTAATTTCATCTCTTAAGTCCAGACGACCTTCCAGATCCTTCTCTGATGGCGCATCAGGGACGTTTTCTGCTTCTTTAAGAACAGCCTCTGGAAACTCAGATACAATGTCCATTGATTCCAAGACCTCAAGAACGTCAATCCCCGCATCTGTTGAATGTCCAACCACATCTAGGACACTAGCTACAAAGAAATCGTGTTTCTTACTTGGGTACTTATCAATAAAGACCTTGAGAACTTCTGTACCGTCTAATTGAATAGCTGGCTTCTTAACGTAGATTGGTTGACTAATCTTTTTGATTTTTGAACGGATGTAACCTGCATACTTGGGTTTTTCCTCATCTAAAACGATTTGACCAACTACTGTTGTCAAACTGTGTTCCAAAATATCGATAATCTTAGCTTCAGCTGCAGTTCCTTTTTGACGATCCGCAACCTTGTTAATCACAATTTCAACAGTATCGCCATCAATGGCATAGTTAACATCATTTTTTTCCTACAAAAGGTCATCTTCTTCCCTCTAAGCTAACGAAACCAAAGCCATTTTTTATGGGCATGAAAAGTTCCTTTTAAGAGTAATCTCGTGCTTTCTTCTTTTGGTCCAAGGTGAGACTACCATCTTCTTCAAAAGCGAATCTGGTGCTTTTCTTTCCATCAGGGACAAGGTTTTGATGAGCTCTCGAAGTCCTTGGAACCATCCTTTCCCAGAGCTTGAGCCAAGTCATTTACAGTGACTCGTCCCTTTTCTTTTCAAAATATTCTTTTATTTCTATCTTTCATGTTTTCTTTCTAGATTGTTAAAATTTTTCTTTTTGGTGTAAAAGCTTATTTCTTTCAAAAATAAAAATAGGCAAAGACCTAGTCTCGCCCATTATTTTTCTTATCTACTTGATAATACCGTCAATGCTAAGGCAATGGCTAGCCAGAAAAAGACTAAGATTCCTGTCAAACGTTGCATTACGGCTTCAAAACCACGCGCTTTGCTACGTTCAAACAAATCACCTGAGCTGGCATCAAATACATTGCTAGATTGATTCTTTGTTGGTTGCATAAAAATTGCAATTACAATCACAACAGATAATACTAATAAAATGGTTAATAATAGATTATACATATCAAACTCCTTAAAAATCCTTATTATTGTATCATAATTTCTACTTAGATTCAAGATGTAGAGTCACTTTTCTTTCTTTTGGGACAATACTTAAGACTTCAATCTTATCTGGATGTGTTTTTGGAGTTCTTACTGGTTAGATAATTCATGCTACCACAAGAGGAGCATTTTTAGATTAATTTTTTACACGCACTAGATTTTTGTATTTGATACTATTTCAATCTAAGATGATTTGAACAAACAATACCAAAATTCTCCTTCCTAACAATGTTAATTTATAGACACATTTCTTCAAAGCAACTGAACTACTTGAGCTATCAACTGTTCTTGGTTCCATTATTATCTAGACTGTGACTAGCCAGACTAATTTTTCTTTCTAAAAAGGCCATTGAGAGTTTAAACAGTGATCTGTGCTTCTTTTGAAATTTGGTCCCGTTTCATTAATCGCTCCAATTGAACATCACGATTTACATAGACTAGCCAAGTTTCATCGAACCATGAGGCATAGTCCTGTTCAAAAAGCAGTGGAATATCCATGAAAAGAAATATGCTCAGTCTGAGCGAACTGATTTCGTAATGCAGACTAACTCCTCCCGAATAATCTCACCTTGGGTACTCTTAGACCATTCCTGCTCTTCAGGATTTGAAAAATAAGGCTAGCAAGTAAGAGGGCGATTCAGTTCTACCATTTTCAAGAAGGATTTTCTCCCCAAAATGCTCCACTAAAACCCTGATAGAGTCGTCCACCAGGTTTTTGTGAGTTGGTGGACGATCTGCATCTACAACTTGAAACCCTTTTGTCTTAAAAATTCTGTGACAGTGGACTTCCTGACGCAATACCACCAGTGATTCCGATTATTTTTCCCATCACTCCTCCTTTGACATTTTTGGACAAAAGTGGGTTCCACGACCACCTAGTTGAATTTTTTTCGATGATGGTTTTTACAACGCGAACAAGCTTTGACCTGCCTTGTCGTATACTTGATGGAATTCTGCATGGTGCCATCTTTCCAAATGCATTGGTATAGTGCGAATTGTTGAACCACCCTTTTCAACCGCCTGACCTAAAACATTGATCGTTTTCATCATGGACTTTTTCTAGCCTCTTGTGCTGTTAAACCTGTTAGAAATCCTAGCTGATGAACTTTCGCCTCCAAAGTACTTCGTCCACATAGATATTACCTAATCCCTGCAACCAAAAGTCTGGTCGAGAAGATGCGATTTGATTGGTTTTTAGATTTTTCAAGGCTAGTTTAAACTCCTAAATCAAAAATCCTTCTCAGTCAGTTCCGGACCAAGTTGAAATAAAGTAAGAATCCAAGAGTTCGGGATGCTAACAGTTCCAAGGTACCAAATTTACGGACATCCTCATAGACTAAAGTCCCGCCATCCTCAAAATGAATCAACACATGGGCATGTTTACGTTCTGGAACTTGGTCTGGGTAATAAAAATACTTACCTTCCATTCTCAAATGAGAGATTAGAACTTTGTCGGATAAATAGAAAAGCAGATACTTGCCACGACGTCCCATTGTTTGAATGACTTGACCAGGCATTTCCTTTTGAAATTCATCCAAATCAGTCTTTAATCATCTTGGGGTAACGAATGTCAATGTTTGAAATCTTCTTCCCCAGAATTAATTTTTCCAGACCACGTCGGACAGTCTCAACTTCTGGTAATTCAGGCATAGCTTCTCCTTCTCTAAAAACAAGAAGCAGGCTCCTGCCCACCTCTTCTTAATATTCTTTTTCGTTGTAACCAAAATCGGCAAGATCTAATTTCTTATCGCGCCAATTTTTCTTAACCTTGACCCATGTTTCTAGGGAAGACCTTGTCTCCTAACATGAGTTCGATATCTTTACGAGCCATGGTTCCAATTTTTCTTGAGCATGGCATCGCCTTTTTCCGATGATAATCCCTTTTTGGCTGTCACGCTCGACCATAATGGTTGCTCGGATATGAACCTTGTCGGTCTCTTCGTCTCGTTTCGCTAGAATCAACCACTACTGCAACTGAGTGTGGAATTTCCTCACGCGTTAAGTGTAACACTTTTTCACGAATCATCTCTGATACTCAGAAAACGTTCTGGGTGATCAGTGATTTGATCTGACGGGAAATATTGGAAACCTTCTTCTAAGTTTTCGCTCAAAATATCGATCAAATGCGAAACATTATTTCCTTGTAGAGCTGGAAATCGAGTACTAATTTCCTTAAAGTCCATCTGATTACGGAAATCATCGATTTGAGCCAGAAGTTGGTCTGGGTGCACCTTGTCAATCTTGTTTACCACGAGAATGACTGGTACTTTAGCGGCCTTTGAGACGTTCGATGATCATATCGTCACCCTTGCACACGTGGCTCATCTGCAGGAACCATAAAAAGCACGGTATCCACTTCACGAAGAGTGCTATAGGCTGACTCCACCATGAAGTCTCCAAGGGCTGTCTTTGGTTTGTGAATTCCTGGAGTATCGATAAAGACAATTTGTTCTTTATCAGTGGTATAAATTCCCATAATTTTATTACGCGTTGTTTGCGCCTTATCACTCATGATGGCAATCTTTTTGCCCCATGACATGATTCAAAAAGAGTTGACTTCCCGACGTTGGGACGTCCTAAAAATGGCTACGAAGCCTCGATTTAAATGTCATAGTTACTCTATAATGTTTAAAATAGCAAATCCCAAATCCTAGGGATGAAAAATGATAAGTCCAGTCACTGCAAACGAAATAAAGACACTACAAGAACTGCACCTGCAGACATGTCTTAGCCTTCTTTGCAAGTAAACGATATCGAAGTGATAATGAGCCATCACCATTTTCAATAGCAGAATTCAAAATCTCAAAGCAGTACTAAAAATGCTTTAATAGGAGAAAGAGCCATTCAATTCTGGAGACTTGAAAACAATGCCTGCAATTAGAACTAAGAGAGAAGTCCTGCATGCTTTCTCATATTAGCTCTTCTTTTATGGCGATGTAAAAATACCTGTCAGGGCAAAAATCTAAACTTGAAAGCAAGTCGCGATTCTTCCATTTTCGTTTATTGTCTTGTGAGTCCATAGGCTGTTAAATTTCTTCTTGTAAACCGAACATCTCACTTCTTCTTCCGGAGTGTAGTGATCATAACCGTTTATGTGTAAAAACCGCTGCACGCTAAAAAGCCCATTTCACGTTCAAAACTATGACCGTACTCTTCAGCTTGCTCATGCGCTTTATCAATTGAAATGAATAACTCGCGATATAGAATCAAATTCTGACATCATTTCTGCTAAGTCAGGATCTTCGCCAAATCCTCTTCGTCAAAGCAAATCTCTAATTCAGGTTTATATTCAAGGCTAAACAACATCTGTTGGACGGTCAGTAGCACGAAACTCTAAATTGAGTTCATGACTGCATTCATTGGTCACAAAAGTGACTGCCATCTCTTGTCTTCTTTTCCTAACTTTTGGCAGCAAACTCTAAAATTTCTTGAGTTTGTTGTAGAATTTCTTTAGAACCTGATCAGTTTCATCTACTCATTTCAATATACATGCGTTTCTCGATTCTCTTTACTTGGCTTTATTATACCATATTTCTATGATTTTATTCTACCTTTTGATATAATACTATGGAATACATTCATAAGAGAGAACCATGTCATTTGATGGATACCATGGTTGAGGAATTGCGAGCTGAACTACTAAAACGGTCGCATTCAAAAATCAATCAACCTTTTGATCAAGAATGGTCTTCAAATCGTAGCAATCGCTAAAAGTCATCGTCTGCTCCTTTCTGCTCATCCTGTTTTTGGACGCATCCAGTTGACAGAAACGACCTTTGAAAACCCTGCTCAACCTTCACCTTTATCATGGTTTTAAGGAAAATATTTACAGGGTGCTGTTATCGAGTCTATCGAGCAGATTGGAAAACGATCGAATCGTTGAAATCTACGTGTCTACACTAAGAATGACGATTGAGACGATATTCAACTGCCCTCATCGTGACATTATGGTGAAACTTACATAGCTGCTACCAAGCTACAGAGGCCTCGACCTTTTACCATTATGATGAAAAACTTTTTGAAATCCTACAAACAAGGGAATTGACTGCTAAAACCTCAGCCTCTTCAGTGAGGCCGTGATACGGCCGATTGAATTAGAGAATTTATTAACTGATGATAGACTTTCCAATTTTCGTGACTTTTTCAAGAAACCAACCCATGCTTAACTGATAAGTCTGTCAGTCCCTTTTCAACTAAAATTGAAGGACACTTTTTCAAGCTTTATTCAACTTCTTGATGTTTTTACAAAAGATAAGGGCAGAACGTGATCGTGTCAAACAACAGGCTAGTGAACTCATTCGTCGTGTTGAAAATGAACTACATCATAAAGTAGAAGCAAGAAATAAAAGAACTTTCGCTACTGAAAACGCTGAGGAAATTCTGACAAAAAGGTGAATTACTAACGACTTTTTCTCATCAAGTTCCAAACGACCAAGACCAAGTCGTCTTAGACAATTATTACACCAATCAGCTAATCACTAATCGCACTCGATAAAGCTTAACACTAAATCAAAAATGCTCAAAAATACTTTCCAAACGTTACTCAAAGTTAAAAGAGGCTGTTAACATATCTGACTGATCTAATTGAAGAAACCATGCTACTTCTCTATCTGGAAGCGTAGAAACGGTTCTCAACCAAGCTGGGCTAGATGAAATTGTGAAATTGTGAAGAATTAATTCAAACAGGTTTTATTAGAAGACGCCAACGCGAAAAATTCAAAGCGTAAAAAGTCAGAGAAATATCTGGCTAGCGATGGTAAAACCATTATTCTCGTTGGACTGAAAACAATCTTCAAAAACGAGGAATTAACCTTAAGATTGCACGCAAAGAGGAACTTGGTCCATGCTAAGATATCCTAGGAAGCCACGTGGTCATCTCAGGAAACCTCATCCTTTCTGACGAAGTCAAGACGGATGTCAGGAACTGCAGCTCTACTATCTCGAAAGGACGTCTTTCTAACTGCTCGTTTCAAGTGGATATGATGAGGTTAAAAACTCAATAAACCGACTCGTGGAAAAACCTCAGTTTTGTTACCTATAACGGTCAAAAACTCTTCGTGTTACTCCTGATTCTGAGAAAATTGAATCATGAAGTATGTATCAGTCTTATTTTGATACATACTTCACTTTACACAAAAATAGGAGGGGAGCTCAATGCTACGGCATATTAAATCAACTATAACTATTATATTCGGAGCCGCTATCTGTCCCTTTCGGACTCTATTTTTTGTTCCACATCACTCTGTTCGAAGGTGAGCAACAGGGATAACCTTGATTACCTATTACCTCTTTTAACATCCCTATTTTCGCTGATGAATATCTTGATTAATATCCTCTCTTCCTACTAGCTTTGGAAAATATTTGACTCAAGATCACTATATTCCAGTCTACTTGGAACCATTGCCGTCTCCGTCTGGTTAGCTATCTTTGAGAAGATTCCTCTTCAGTTTAACCTGAAGGAGATCCGTTGTGGTTGCTTTAGTAGCTGGTGTCCTCCCAGGTGTTGGACTCGGTGTTATTTTCAACGCGGGTGGAACAACTGGTGAATACTGATATCGTCGCTCGTATCCTTAATAAATACACCAATATCTCTGTTGGAAAATTGCTTTTTGGACTTGATTTTCTGATTCTACGTTGATTTTAATCATCTTCCAAGACCTACGTCTGTCAACCTATACCTCTTATTTGACTTCATCGTTTCAAGAGTTATTGACTTAATCGGTGAGGGTGGATATGCGAAAAAGGATGTGATTATCCTCCAAAAACCGATGGGAATTAGCCGATAAAATTAAACGAAAGAACTCGTCGTGGTGTAATACCTTTTATCTCAGGACAAGGCTGCTATAGCCAAAAGAGACTCAAAGATTATTTACTGTATTGTCGCATGAAATGAAATTGTCAAGATGAAAGAAATGATTCATACAGTTGATCCGATGGCATTTATCACTATCACGGAAGCTCACGGAAATCCTTGGAGAAGGGTTTACTTTCCTAGCAAGAGACGAGGTTTCTTAACCTGTACATCGCGTGCAACTTCAAATAGTTGAAGTTACTGACATATCATCAATTATTTTCTGCTGCGCAGTGCATGCCATTGGGATGCTAGTTGCGCTTTATTGAAAGTGGTGGCAAGAAGAACAGGTCTGTCAAATGCCAATTTGCTCAATTGTAACGTGTTCTTGAATTGCAAGTGAGAACATGTGAATTCCCACGCTAATTGCTGAGATCACGAGATTCGTTTGAGCACCAAAGGATTTCACGGCTGTCTTTATCAAAGACGATCTTGATAGCTACTTCACAGTTAATATGT
>BNJU01005012.1_pt1 | contig 91353 bp, 112 predicted proteins | sample 8539281 | NCBI WGS metagenome assembly BNJU01 (sample SAMD00202456, study PRJDB9452) | human saliva metagenome | isolation source: human saliva | place: Japan
GATCATCAACATCACATTTCTCAAATACAATCTAGCCTTATGAGTCTGTTCAACACATTCTCATAAGAAAAAAATATAGTCAAATGTAAAGATTAAACTATCATCTACGTATTCTATTTTTCTGTACCCTTGCATCGTGGAGAGAATATTTGGGATACTCGCCAAAAAGACCTTGTTATATTCATAGGACCTCTATTTTCAAAACAACTGTTTAACCAAAATCTATAACTTAAAAATCAGTATACCAATTTTTGTATAATATAAAAGGGCTGTAACAAAACAGCCCTCAATCATTAACATTTAAATACCTAAAGTAAAAACCTCTTTATAAAATGCTATCATGTCTTTTGCATATTTTCGTGGACCGAGGAATGCCCAATCTTTTATAATAGTCAGCTACTATCTCTTGATGATTCTTCAAGAGGTCAAATTCAATTATATACAAAACCAATACTTGTTATAGAGTATTTTCCTATTTCAATTACAGTTGATTCGTCATCTTCAGACAGATCTTCACCCTATAGGAAATTCACCATCTGGATATGAATCAATAGTATCGTCGCTATATTGCAAAAACTTTTTTTAGACCAAACGATAATATCTTTTTCCATATTCTTCTATCATTTGCTCGTAAAACTGCACCATCTCTTTTTTTCTGAAAGTACTTTTACAATTAAAGCCTTCTAGTAAGAATTGTCTCTGTCTTAATCGATTTTTTTAGCTCTTCTACTTCAACACTTTGTACGTCTTGATTAAAAGTTGTCGACACCTAGTTCTTTTATAATATCTAAATATATGTCACTAACTAAAAATTCTTTTTATGGTTTCCATACCCTGATTTCCTTAAAGATATCTACTAGTAACAACAAAATAGAAAAAATAAATTAGAGCAACTACTACTTTCACAAAAGGCCTCTCACCATAACGATGAAAGGCCTTTGTATATGTATTCTTTAAATACTATGTTGTTCTAATTTTTATTCCCACTCAATTGTAGCAGGTGGTTTTGATGTAATATCGTACACGATACGGTTGATGTGTTGTACTTCGTTTACGATACGACGGGAGATTGTATCCAATACGTCGTAAGGGATGCGTGCCCAGTCAGCAGTCATGAAGTCTGTTGTTGTTACGCCACGCAATGCCAATGTGTAATCGTATGTACGGAAGTCACCCATAACGCCTACAGTACGTGTAGATGTTAATACTGCAAAGTATTGGTTGATGTCGCGATCAAGACCAGCTTTTGCAATTTCGTCACGGAAGATGTAGTCCGCATCACGCAAGATGTCGAGTTTGTCTTTCGTGATTTCGCCCATTACGCGAATAGCAAGACCAGGACCTGGGAATGGTTGACGCCATACGAGGTAGTCAGCTAAAGCCTAATTCAGAACCAAGTTCACGCACTTCGTCTTTGAAGAGGTTGCGCAATGGTTCGATAAGGCCTTTAAAGTCTACAACTGCAGGCGCAGCCTCACGTTGTGGTGAGATTTGATAACTTCTGCTTCACCAGTACCGGACTCAATAACGTCAGGGTAGATTGTACCTTGCGCCAAGAAGTCAACGGAGCCGATTTTACGACCTTCATCTTCGAATACGCGGATGAATTCTTCGCCGATAGCTTTACGTTTAGCTTCTGGATCTTCAAGACCAGCCAATTTATCTAAGAAACGTTTTTCTGCATCAACGCGGATGAAATGCATGCCGGAATCCTTGAAAGCGGCTTCAACTTCGTCGCCTTCGTTTTTACGCATCAAGCCATGATCAACGAAGATACAAGTCAATTGGTCGCCTACAGCTTTAGAAATAAGAGCTGCCGCAACGGAGCTGTCTACACCGCCAGACAATGCTAACAATACTTTGCCATCGCCTACAGTGTTACGGATTTCTTCAATAGCAGTTTTTGCATAGTTCGCCATTGTCCATGTGCCTGCGAAACCACATACTTCGTACAAGAAGTTGTGAAGCATTTCTTTACCATGTTCAGTGTGCAATACTTCTGCATGGTATTGCATAGCGTATAATTTACGCTCTTTGTTTTGCATAGCTGCTGCAGGGCAGTCTTTTGTATGCGCAACGATTTCAAAACCTTCAGGAACTCTTGCTACATAGTCAACATGGGACATCCAAACAACTTGGTCTTCGTCCAAGCCTTTGAATAATGGGGATGTATTGTCTACTTTTAGTAGGTGTTTTTACCGAACTCACGGTTATCGGCAGATTTAACTTCGCCGCCCAATGTATGCGCCATAATTTGCATACCATAGCACATGCCAAGAACAGGAATACCAAGTTCAAAAATCTCTTTTTCGATTTTTGGAGAGTTTTCTTCATACACGCTGTTAGGACCGCTCAGAAGATAATACCTTGCGGCTTTTAATTCTTTAATTTTTTTCCAGCGCTTTGTTGTATGGATATACTTCGCAGTATACGTGATTTTCACGAACACGGCGCGCGATCAATTGATTATATTGACCACCAAAGTCAACAACAATTACAAATTCCTTGTTTTCCATGCCTTCCTCCATATGCATCTTTGTGAAAGTATATTCACTATTATTTATGCCCATCCATTTCTGTACTGGGGAGCGCGTTTTTTCGAGTCAAACGCGATTTTTTCATTACAGTTTATTATACCATACGAAGTATATGGACTCCATAGATTCCGTATGAAAATTATAAATAAGTTTTTAATGTTCGGATTTTTAACATTCTTAACGTTCGAATTTCCAACATTCTTAAGGTTGGGACTTTCAACATTCCGAGTTCTGACTATTACTCTCTGAAGTCTACCGTTTTCTGACTATTACTCTCTGAAGTCTACCGTTTTCTGACTATTACTCTTTTCGAGTCTCCCTGATTTCTGACTACTACTCTTTTGAGTCTCCCGTTTATGCATCTTCACGGCCCCAACGGGACAAATCGAATAACAATCACCACAGCCGATACAGCCTGTACCGATATTAAAACGAGTCATGCCTTCAGTGATGCATTGAACAGGACAATCCTCAGCACAAGCACCACACTTAACGCAAGTATCATCGATCGTAAACTTTAGATTTCCCATTATACATCACCTCCTGTATCTAACACCGCTACATCAATATTACTAGATCATTGCTACATCACTGATATATATGTTTTTTTCCAGATACTACCAGTTAAAAGTATTTATTTTTAACTGGTGGTATCTCAAATATAGGCATATCTTTATCTAATCGATCGGAATTAAAGCTATTTAGTTTAATTTAGCTATTTAGTTTAATTTAATTTAGCTATTTAGTTTTATTTAGCGCTTCATTATGTGCAATGGCCGAGTAGATGGCTTTTGCCACGCCGTGGTGGTTATTGTCTGTCGTTTCATAGCGTGCTGCTTCTTTAATATTTGGCTTAGCATTGCCCATGGCTACACCAGCACCCGCGAATCGCAGCATAGACAGATCGTTTTCGCTGTCCCCTAGTGTCATTACTTCGTCTGGGCTAAAGCCCCAGTGTTTGGCCAAGGCTTCTACGGCTGTTCCCTTTGTAGTGTGAGGTAATACGAATTCTAAATTGCCTTCACTAGAGAGCAGTACATCGTAAAATCTTTCACGGCCTGTACCATCGTGAGATAGACCTTGGTATTCATCGCGCAACTCTTGCAAGATACGTTGGCGCATCGGCTCATCGCCGTAGAATATTTGAATCTTCTCAGGACCTTCGTCCAAAGATTCCATATGAGCTAGCAAGTCACATACCATTGTACGCGTTGCTAAGATAAAGGGACGAATATTAGGTCTAAAGAAGAAATTAGACTGTTCTACTTCACATTCGGACATAGTCGCTTTTGCCGCTTCATCACTTTCAGCAAGAGCATAGTGATTATGGGTTTCACCAGGTAGATGCTCGTTAGTTACACCAAATTGAGGATGATTCATTGAGCTAGGTAGATGATTATCCATGAGGCTGACTGAACCTTTTTTATTAGGCGTTTTACGCTCACTAGCACATGTGCTTAATCGTTCAGGCGTAATACATCTGGACGGCGGATACATACCAAAGATTTGGTCTTTTACATAGGCCTCTACATAGACACCGTAGGTTAAGAGTTTACGCAACAAGTATAAGGCTTGTTCTTTATCAAAGTTGACGTGGAATAGACTGCGGTTTTCATCCTTGTCCATCACATAGGCGCCATTGGTACACATGAAATAGCGCAAGCAAGGCAACTTTTCGATGACATCATTCATCTCGTTCCAGGCACGACCAGAAGCGATAGCTACGCGAATGCCGCTTTCACGAGCAGCACGAATGGCTTCGATAGCATCCTCAGGAATGGCCTTTGCATCATTAACCAAAGTACCGTCGACGTCTGAGGCTATAAATTTAATAGGCTTATCCTGCAAGGCCCTATATAATTTTTTAATTTCAATGTTTCAGTTGAGGACATAAAGCCTCCTTTTTATTTAGTACTATTAAATTCAGCAACGATTTCATTTAGGATTGTTGGGTTTTCTACGAGTCGTAGTAAAGCGCCACCAATGATATTAGCACCATCGATGATGGTTTGTTCAATAGTAGGATCCAGCATGGCAGCGGCAAATTCTTTAGAGTGGCACACTTTATCGTCCCCAGCAAGTCGTAATTTAGGGTGGAACGCCGCACATTGATAGCTTACATTGCCAATATCGGAGCTACCGCCAAGGGCCGCCGGACCAGGTTCAAAATCGAGACCCATATCGGCCATTACCTCTTCAATCAGCGCTGTACCACGATGGTTTTGGTTCATATCATCATAAGGATTACCATAAAACTCAACATCTACTGCTGTACCTGTACAAAGGGCAGCACCTTCAAAGATTTTTTTGATTTGCTCAGATAAACCGTTCAAATAGTCACGTTCTATATGACGCACAGTGACTTCTAATTCACCATAAGGGGGAATGACATTGGACGCAGTACCGCCAGCGATGATCCATGTACCGATGCGCGTTTCAGGGCGCACTTGTTGACGCATCATATCCATAGCATGAATAGCGAGTTGTACGCCGTTTACCGCATTGACGCCGTTCCAAGGCTCGCCTGCTGCATGGGCCGGTTTACCGTGGAATTTAGCACGGAAACAATCGAGGGCCAAGAATTGTGAATTAGGACGTGTTTCCTCTCCATCGAGGTGAACCATAATAGCAAAATCATAGTCTTTAAAGACGCCGGCATTACACATATCTACCTTGCATCCCATGGCTTCCTCATCTGGTGTGCCGATGATATCGATATCCATGTTGAAAGCTACGCCGTCTTGCTGCATTTTACGGAGTGTTAATGCCGCTAGTATGCTCATGGCACCACTCGCACAGTGGCCGCACGCATGACCTACTTCAGGCAATGCATCGTATTCACATAAAATTGCCAAACGACCTTGAGGGTTTGTCTACTTTTACAACAGAGGCCTTGAAGGCTGTTGGTGTTACAGAAATTCATAAGTTACATCCATGCCATGTTTTTGAGGGCCGCACCAATAGTTTTGACAGACTCAAATTCTTGACTAGAAATCTCAGGGTTCTTAGCTAATGTATAATTCACCGCAAAAGCATCAGGGGCGAAGCTTTTACAAAGATCGGAAAAGATATGTGTAAGGGACATATGGCCTCCAGTGATAAATTAATATATATAAATTAATATAACAATCTAGGATATTCTTAAATTAACATAATCATTAAAGGGTATCTCTACCTCGTAAATCACAAGATTAAGTAGAAAGCATCCTAAAATATGAAAGTCATGTATTCTTAATTATACAATGTTATGCCTATTGGTGTAAAAATTCCGTACAATATAAACAGAAATGTATAAACCATGTATATGGATGTTTGAGGAGGATACTATGTTTAAGTTCAAAAAATTGACAGCCATCGCCCTCGTAGCGGTAGCAGCATTGGGTTTATTGGCTGGTTGTGGCAATGAAAAACCAAAAATGACACAACAAGAAGGTGTATTGCGTGTAGGTTCTGAAACTACATTCCCACCATTCGAATTTACTGAAGGCGAAAAATACGTTGGTTTCGACGTTGATTTGTCCGAAGCAATTTCTAAAAAAATCGGTCTAAAAATGGAATTCAAATCCATGGGCTTCGATGCTTTGATTCCAGCTGTTCAATCTGGCGATATCGACATGATTGCTGCCGGTATCAACGCTACACCGGAACGCGAAAAAGTATTAGACTTCTCCGATGTATACTTTGACCAAGGTGGTTTCATCACAGTTGTTCGTAAAGACAACACTACAATCCACAACATGGATGAATTGGCAGGCAAAACTGTAGGTGCTCAAATCGGCACAATCCCTGTTGAAATGGCTCAAAAAATCCCTGGTACAACAGTAAAACAAATCGATTCCAATGCTAATATCTTCATGGAATTGAAAGCTGGCACAATCGATGGCGCTATCATCGATAACGCAGTTGCTATGTACTACCTCAAACAAGGTGCTGACCAAGACCTTAAACTCGTAGGCGAACCTACTAAATCCCCAGGCACAGTTCTTGGCGTGAAAAAAGGCAACAAAGCTTTACAAGATGCTGTTAACAAAGCTCTTAAAGAACTTAAAGAAGACGGCACTTACCAAAAAATCTACGACAAATGGTTCGGCGATTATAACAAAAAATAATAGTGATTCCAAGGAATTAGGATAAGTATATCCCCTCTGAAAGATTTCAGATTTCACAGCAACGTAAATCAAAATCTATGCAGAGGGATTTTTGTTTAATTTATTTTTCTTTTCACCGCACTAAGCGTTCGTTATATAATAAATATATATTCTATCGTATAACAAGGAGGCCTAATGGCACAGTACTTTACGGAACGCCTACAAAAGGTCTTCCACATGATTTTTTAGATCTTATAATCAAAAAAGCGGCCCAAGAGGGTCTGCGTCAGCTTGAACTTATCGTCAACAATCAGCAAGATGCAGTGTCAACTGATCATCGCGCCTTGCGAAACGATATGTCTACTCTTCTTGAAAGCGAAATTAATACCAAAGAGGATGCCCTTACAATCGCTAATGATCCAGAAGCACGCGAGCTAGGTGATGCATATGCCCTTTTAGCACGCGTTTATGCCGGTCCTCGCTTTACTTGGGAGGAATCTAATTTCCCAGAGGACAATATGCGTACCTATCAATGCTTACACGATAGTATTCGCCGTTGCAGTCCTATTGGTACCTTACAAGCGTTGCGCATTAAAGGTTCTATTACGCCAACTGTCGAAAAGGATATGCAAATCTCCTTTGATGATGCATTCCGCATTGTCCACGATTATGCAGAGCAAGACGACGCCTATTGCCAGTATGTAATTGGTAATGTATTTTTCTGGCGCGACGACAATCGCATTGAAGCAGCAAAAGATATGATTATGCCAACTCCTCTAAGTTTGGCAAAACGTATCCAACGAAGCCTACAAGGTGGTTCCATACACGATCGTATTTGCGACTTTACAAGGGACAATACCAGACGAGAAACTGCAAGAAAACGCATCAGATTTGGCGAAAAAGATGGCTTAATAAAGCGCTCTATAATGGGCTCGCCATGTTCCAAGGAAATTTGCGTAACATCTATATCGACGAAGGCGACTTTGAGAACGCTCGCCGCGTAGCTAGAACGGCAGCAAACCTTGGCAATCCAGCCATGATGCTCTATACAGGTCTCGACTGCCATGAAAATGGCAACTTTGAAGATGCTTTCACTTGGTTTACTAAAGCAGCCGCCTTAGGACAATCTGAAAGTATCGCCGAGTTAGCAGACTATTACTATCATTTCTACGATGCTAAAGAATTGCGTAGCACCATTCCTTACGATCCAGTTAAGGCAATCGGTCTCTATCGCCGTGCCGCTACTAAGAACTTTAGTGATGCTGGGTATGCCGCATTACAAGCGGCTTTTGGCTATATCTTTCACATCGGCCACCTCCCTCTAGACTGGGGACTCATTGCAGACTTAACGCATATGGCGGCGACTAAAAAACGCTTTATGTTTGCCTTACCATACATTGGTTATATGCGCATCCACGGTTTAGGCGTGACGAAAAATATGCGCTTTGCCGTTCAATCCTTACTGCGCGTCTTAGATGAAGAGCAACGGGCCTTTGAAGAGGAAAATCGGGTTCTCTTCTACGATATTACGCGCGCCTTAACACGGGTTGCTCTCGGCTATGCCTATGAAAAAGGCTATGTAACAGGCAAGCCAGACCTTGATCAGGCTGTATCCTATTACGAACAGTCACATCAATATATCTTGTCCCATAAGGCAAACTTAGATGAAGAGTTAAAAGATATCCCTATCGATGACGAAGGAGCAGAGCGATTAGAGGCATTTGAGGAAATTGATGGTCACTGGCAGTATAAGGAAGGCATTGCAGAGTCTACTACTACGGTGCGCCCTAGTCCTACTACGTGGCCTCAATATGCAGCTCGCTTATCTGTAAACATGGATGACTTTCTGTGGGATACCACCTTATATGATTGGCAAACCATAGAAAAGGCCTTAACAGCCCAAGATGAAATAAAGTTAAGCTTTTACAATCATTTCCTATCCGTTCCAGACAAATTGCGCAACATTTTTAAGTTAGATGTTTTTCGTATGCCTCGAGATATGTATCAAGTGCGAATACACGGCTACGACCCTACGGAAGGGCAAGAAATCATCTATCGTACGGTAATTAATAAGGATGCTACACGCGATCTATTGAAAGACCTCTACGATAATCATGCCTTACCTAATCTAGTAGACAACTGGTCCATCGAAAAAAGCGAAGAAAAACCGACGTGGCACTACGTACTCGATGTAGATCAACAAGCTTTCTTGCTCGAAGAATACGACGATGCGAACGCTATGATTCAAACTGCATTGCAGGGCCTAAAAGAAAAAAGGTACGAACAAATTAATATTCGTACGCATGACTTTGTAGGTCCATCCTATTTCATTTTTAAAGGCAATCAAGCGAATCCATTTAGAGTGCAGCTCTATCTGAAAGAATCTGTACGTCACACCATCGATAAGGATGGAAACCAAGAAGATACTCCAGGCAACACCTATTTATTTGAACAATACGTAGGCAACGAAGTATCCTTGAACTATTGGATTCAAAAAACAATCAATACCTTAGAAATCCCTGAGCTAGACAATTGGAAAAAACTCAGTGTGCCTAAGGCATTACAATAAAAATGACCAAGAATATAAAAAGGAGCTAGTACACAAAGTACTAGCTCCTTTTTATAACCTATGAATAGACTAAACTATTATAAATGATGAATTGTAAAAATCAAGTTGAACAAGTAACACAAAAAAAGTCCATACGGCTCTCTTCCTTTGGTAGAATGTAAGTGACTAAACTTTATTCACAAGGAGAAAATCCCTATGGACCACTTACATTATACCGCAAATGAGCACAGAAAAGGACAACATCTTACATTTGAGTGCCGTGTTTTGATTCAGACTCGACTCAAAGATGGATGGAGTCCTAACAGGATTGCCAAGGAAATTGGCTGCGCACCGAACACCGTTCGAAATGAGATCAAGCGCGGAACTGTGTCACTATACAAAGGAAATATCCTCCGTTATAAAGCCACTGCTGGTCAAGATGCTTATGAGCGAAATCGCCAGTCATGCTGCCGGCACTATGACTTTTTCGAGAAATCTAACTTCATCTCTTTTGTAGAGCAGAAGTTCTTCGAAGAAGGATGGTCACTTGATGCTTGTGTAGGCCGTGCCTTGAAAAATGAATTATTCACCAGAGATCAGATTGTCTGTACAAAAACACTTTATGGTTACATTGATCTCGGACTTCTTGGAATCAAGAACATCGATCTTCCGGAAAAACTTCGCAGGTCACCTAAAAAAACACAGGTTCATAAAAATAAGCGAATTCTCGGTCGGAGCATTGAAGAACGCCCAGCATCTGTAAATGACCGTAAGGAGTTTGGACATTGGGAAGCAGATCTTGTTATCGGCTCAAAAAATAATAACGATGATGCCCTATTGACCATGATTGAGCGAAAGACCAGGGAGTACTGGATGATTCGCATCCCCGGTCGTAATCCGAACAGCGTCATGAATGCTCTATCAACAGTTCATTCTCAATTTGAAGAACACTGGGATGATGTCTTTAAGACAATCACCACAGACAACGGTTCCGAGTTTTCGACACTATCTGATTTAGAGACTCTGAGTAAAACACTGGTCTATTTTGCCCATCCCTACACATCCTGCGAGAAAGGATCGGTGGAGCGCCATAACGGATTAATTCGTAGGTTTATTCCGAAAGGAAAACGGATCGACAGCTATTCCAATGAGCAGATAGCTCAGATCGAACTCTGGTGTAATGGGTTGCCACGGAAGCTTCTCGGATACCGAACACCGGATGAACTCTTCGAGGCCGAACTGGACAGGATTTATTCTTGTGCGACCTGATGGACTATTTAGCTGGTAATGTTCAACTTGTTAGTGCAATTTTCGAAACTATTATAAATAATCATAAGCGTAAAATACGCTAAACGCCTATAAACCTACATCGGTAACACCATGATCATAGTTTTCTTCCATAATTTCTTGTACAACCATATCACTACGATGAACTTTATCAAGCATCTTAGCGCGTGCTGTTGTAATAGCATTTTCACTATGTTTACCACCACGCCAAGCAAACTTAGATGTACCAATTGTATATTTCAAGGTCGCATAAGGACCGCTCAAATGATGGGATGCGGTTTTGTAACCTGCATCAAGAGTAAGATGTGGTGTAATATGGAGTTCTGCCCCCACTTTAAAACCTTTAATAGCATCACGTTTATTTAACTTTTCATAACCTACTCTTACAGCCTCTCTACCTCGCCAATTATAGTAGTCCGCATAGACACGAGCCCAGCGAGCATTTTTAAATGTTCTCGCATAGCCAATATCATAACCCCGAGCTACAGTATTTTCACTTAGGATCCAGTGATTTTCGTAATCGACCTTAGCATAATTATAAAGACTAGTATCATCATCTCTACCATATGGATACAGGCCAGTAGGATCATACCACGTACTAGTTCGACCATGAAGGCCTGTATATTTTCTTTCATTAGACCCTAAGTTTTTATAAATATTGGCATGGAATTCATTAAGTCCTACCACATATTCTAAGCCACCACTAACACGTTTATATCCATTTTTAAATGCATGGTCATAGAATGCATTCACACCAACATAAGCATGTTCACCTTTGCTAAGCCGACGATACCCTACACCAACATTAGCATTTATACCTAGAGATTCTTGTTTCTTCGTTTCACCCTTATGAACTGTGAAAGTCCCTGCCGGTCTAGCTGGAACCCAATAGTTATTTAATTTATTAGAGGATATCTTTTCACCACTACGTCCTATACGCCCTTGTACGAAGATAACACTTTTAGCATTTTCATCATAATGAGTTACAGGTTGTAATGTCTCAATGTATAACTTGTTGAGTTCTGTAGATTTAGATTTATCAGAAGACCCAACAATAGGATGATTTTCCCAAGGCATAAAATTATGATATTGATGGCTACTCGACCCTTCAGAGTGTTTCATACCAACCCTCAACAACCACATCTGTGCGATCCATCCAATTAGAACGAACAGCTTCATGTTTAGCCGCATTCACTTCTGTAGTAGAATCTGCAATACCTTGCCCATGCCCATTGGCTGCCATTCCTGTAATAGTGAAAGCACACCCTATAGATCCCAAAACTAACGCCTTAATGATTACGTTTTTTCTCATAACTTACACGCTCCCCTCGTTTTGCCTAAGAAATAAAACCACACAACACTGTACGCCCTTCACGTTTATTTCATGGTTTATTCATCTTTATTATAGGTATGCTATTTTTCCATAGTCAATATAAAGCCCTATAGTTAAACGATAGTTAAAGATTCTCAAATCATTTTTGTTACAAATTGATTTCTATTTTTCAGGCATAAGAAAAAGACCACCGCAAGCAGGGTGGTCTTTTTCTGAGGGAATGAAATTGTTATTTGAATAAAGGCAATAAAGCGTTAGCTAAACCAGTAAGCGCTGCCAAGATTGCTTTTAACGATTGCTGCAACCATTTCTCTTCCTCCTTCTCATATAAGAACAAGAACTAAACTAACTATAAAACATCTTAAACTAAGAAATTAGTCTTTTACATGAAATGCGTAAAAATTTACACATTAAAATTTCATGAACAAAACAACAAAGTCTTAACTGGTATAAATAGTTACATGAGAACGATAGCATGCAATGAATTCATAAATTTATATAAAATTTTAATACTTTTGTAAAGAAATTGTACATAGGACGCTTACATCTAGCTATAATACATCTAAATAGGACACTTACATCTAGCCATAATACATCTAAGAAAACAAGCATATATAAAAACCCTTCTCTGATGCACATGAGTCTAAAATAAACTAAATGTGTTAGAGAAGGGTTTTCTATTTTATCTATAATTATAGAGTTTTTACAACGTCTGCACAGCGATCGCAAAGTGTAGGATGTTCGCTATCTTGACCTACTGTATCGCGGTGGATCCAGCAGCGTTCACATTTTTCACGTTCAGATGCAGCAACTACTGTAGCCACGCCTGTTTCTTCGTCTTTAACAGCCTCTGCTGGAGCAGCGCCGTTTACGATGTGAGCTTCGGATACGATAACAAGTTTAGCCAAGCCTTCTTCACCAAGAGCGTTCAATGCGTCGAATGCAGCACCTTCAGCGTATACTGTAACAGATGCATCTAGTGGGTGACCGATTGTTTTGTCTTGACGAGCAAGTTCCAATGCTTTTTGTACAGATGTACGCAAGTCTAACAATTGGTTCCATTTATCAGCCAATTCTTGGTTGAAGTGTTCAGGATGACCTTGTGGCCAATCTTGAAGCATAACGGATTCAGGCATGCCGTCTTCTTTAGGCATGTATTTCCAAACTTCTTCCGCTGTGAAAGAAAGTACTGGAGATACCATTGCTACTAATGTTTTTAAGATTTCATACATCGCTGTTTGAGCAGAACGACGAGCTACGTTGTTTTTGCTTTCAGCGTACATAGTATCTTTCATTACATCAAGGTAGATGGAGCTCAAGTCTACTGTACAGAAGTTATGAATTGCATGATACAACATGTGGAATTCATAGTTTTCGTACGCATCAGAAACTTTTTGACGTACTTCTTCTAAGCGCAACAATGCCCATTTATCAAATTCAGACATGTCTGCGTAAGCCACTTTATCAGTGTTTGGATTGAAGTCATCCAAGTTACCAAGCAAGAAGCGGAATGTATTACGGATCTTACGATATACTTCGGATAATTGTTTTACGATGTCTTTGGACAAACGTACGTCTGCTTGGTAATCCGCGGAGGATACCCACAAACGCATAACGTCAGCGCCGTATACGTCGATGATGTCACTAGGTGCTACTGTATTACCTACAGATTTAGACATTTTGCGACCTTCGCCATCCACAACGAAGCCGTGAGTCAATACGGAGTTGTAAGGTGCCTTACCAGTTGTTGCTACTGCAGTTAACAAGGAAGAGTTGAACCAGCCGCGATGTTGGTCAGAACCTTCAAGGTACATAGCACATGGTACTTCAAGATCGTTAACTTCAAGTACGCCAGCCCAAGAGGAGCCAGAGTCGAAACCATACGTCCATGATGTCAGTTTCTTTTTGAACTCATCATGACCGCAATGAGGACATTTGAATCCTTCTGGCAACAATTCTTTAGCACTGTGTGCCCACCATGCATCGGAACCTTCTACAGCTACTTTTTCAAGCAATGCAGACATAGTGTCGTCGTTGATGATGTGCTCGCCACAGCTTTCACAATAGTAAATAGGAATTGGCACGCCCCAAATACGTTGACGGGAAATTACCCAATCACCGCGGTCGCGAACCATGTTGAAGATACGATCATGGCCCCATTTAGGATCCATTGTACTTGGTTATCGATAGCATCAAGCGCTTGTTGACGGTACCCATCTACAGAGGAGAACCATTGTTCTGTAGCGCGGTAGATAACAGGGTTTTTACAACGCCAGCAGTGCGCGTATTGGTGGCGCAAGCTAGATTTGCTAAGCAATGCATTATTGTGCGCCAAGATTTTAATTACAGGAACCTCTGCATCGTGGATTTCTACACCAGCCAATGGGAATTCAGTATCGCCATAACGATTGTCGTCTACTTGTTTAGTATAGTTACCAGTTTCGTTAACAAGGGATACGATAGGAAGCTCAGCTTTGCCTTCTTTATTGTAACGTTGAACGATGTTAAAGTCGTCTTCACCATGTGCAGGCGCTGTATGTACACAACCAGTACCAGCATCAAGAGTTACGTGATCGCCAAGTAATACTGTGGAATTACGTTCTACGAATGGATGTTTGAAATCAGCCAACTCTAAATCTGCACCGGAGAAACGATTTACGATTTCGTATTCTTCAATGCCGATATCTTTCATAGCTGCATCAACAAGTTCAGTAGCCATCAAGTAATATTCTTCGCCTACTTTTTACCCAGCCATATTCAAGGTCAGGGTTAACGGAGATTGCTACGTTGGCAGGCATTGTCCAAGGAGTAGTTGTCCAGATAACAGCAAATGCTTGTTTTGGATCTACGCCAGCTGGCAATGTTACCTTTTTCTCAGATACGTAAGGGAATTTTACGTAGATGGAGAAAGATTTTTTCTCAGCGTATTCGATTTCCGCCTCTGCCAATGCAGTTTCGCAGTGCGTACACCAGTATACAGTTTTAAGACCTTTATAGATGTGGCCGCGTTTTGCCATTTCGCCGAAGATACCAAGTTGTTTTACTTCGAACTCAGGGCGCAATGTCAAATAAGGGCGTTCCCATTCGCCTAATACACCAAAGCGAATGAAGTCTTGTTTTTGAGTTTCTACGCATTCTAATGCATATTCCTTACATTTATTGCGCAAATCAAGAGGCGCCATTTCATGACGGTTAAGACCAGTATTTTTGATAACCGCATGCTCGATTGGCAAACCGTGCGTATCCCAACCAGGAATATAGCGAGTATAATGACCAGTCATCGTTTTGTATTTCATGATGATGTCCTTCAACGTTTTGTTGAGGGCATGACCGATATGCAATTTACCATTTGCGTATGGAGGGCCATCATGTAAGATGAAAGGTTTTGCGTCCTTACGCAATTCCAAACGTTTTTGATAAATTTTGTTGTCTTCCCAGAATTTTAAGATTTCTGGTTCGCGCTTAGGCAAATTGCCGCGCATTGGGAATTCTGTTTCAGGCAAATGTAACGTCTTACCGTAATCCATGATGTGCTCCTTTTACATAAAAAAATCGCCCGTCCCCGAAGGGACGGACGTAATATCCGTGGTACCACCCTACTGACCTTCTGTGAAAGCTAGCGCCACCGCATATTCTGCAATCGTCACACCATGCGCCTGCATGATGGTAACTTATGGGACGCAACTCATCACCTAACTATGAAAGCCACTTAAACATATAACGGTGTTCACCGGCGGCGTTGCCGCTTGCTCCAAAGTGATCCGCAAATCTCTAGATTTCCAAACCTTTCAGCCCATGAGTTTGGTCTCTACTAAATCCGTCTGAGACGTGCCGTCTTTCAACGCAATATTCATATAATAGATAATTATAGGGCTCAAATGGGGAAATTGTCAACAAGTAAACTATACACCTTCAGGTATATAAGCATCTTGCGCTTTATCTAGTAATTTAAAATTCATTGGTGTCCGAACTAGCTCATTATATTGTGAAATTACCTCATGATGTGTCTCAGCACTTTGTTCTGCTACAAATGCATCAATAGCCGCATCAAGATTCTTAGCTTGTTCAATCCGATTTTGTACCTCCACAGACGTAAACTTAGGTACAATTGCATTGGCTGCGTCCTTTTGAGCTTTCACCCATTGCACATCACTATTAGGCCCTCGCTCAATTATATGGCTAACAATATCACTATAGTACCCCATCATCTCTATCATATGAGCACCATTCACTTGACCATTCGAACGCATCAACTCAATATCTTTATTACGTTCTTTTTTATGAGCAGCCGCAACTGCCTCATTTAACGCTTCATATTTTGGTTCAAATACTTCTAATAACGCTGAAAGCTTAGCTAGTGTAGCTTGACTAAATGCATAATTATCTTTTTCATACTGCTTTGCTTTATAATACGAATCTAAAGCCTTTATATCACTTACAATGTCATGCAAGATAGGTAATAGAGCATCTGTTGTGCTTTCAAGATCCTCGTAAGAACGACCTGCCTCCTTAGCAGCTACTAATTCCTGTTCAAGACGCTCATAATCCTGTACCTTAAAATCCGTTAGTGGTTCATTTGCACCTGCCTGTTGCCAGATTAGATCATATTGGCTCCCGTATTTAACCTCATTGTAGTTAAACTCATTTGTAGCAGCCAAATAGAAGCGAAACACCCTCTTCGTTTCATCTTTTTTAATGTCTCTTGCTGATGAATCTTGACTATATTGCTTTAGATTATCTAAATTCCACTGACAACCACTAACACAACCTAATGTTACCAAGACACAACCGACTAGCCCTAAGCGACGCCACCTATTTATACTACTCATACATGCTCTCCTATATACATTTAATCTTTAGTAAAACTATTGTATTAAAATAGTAGGATCAAAACAATATGCGACAATAAATAGACATCTAAATTAACTAAAAAGAAAAAGCCTACATACGTAGGCTTTCTTTGTAGATATATTTATGCTTATGCAACGATGCCCATAAGGATTACTTCAAAGATAAAGATACCGATGCATGCGAACATGAATTTACGATCCATATCTTCAGTTGGAGTTTCTTTTAAGGCCAGTGCGTGCAGCTTCTTCAGCTGTGATTGTTTCATAGCTTACTGGGGAACCATATTGGTTATCGCCTTCATCACCCTTTTGAGCGAGCAAGTAGATAACATAGATAATACCAAATGGAATTAAGCTAATTAAAAGCATCCAACCACTTTTACCAACGTCATGTAAACGACGAACGCCAAGGCCAATGGAAGGCAACAAAATTGCAACGTTGTACGCCATGGAAATAAGACCAACAACGCTTGCTAATGCAGTGTCCATAAAAAGTGCGCTCAATACATTAATGATACCAGCAATAACAATTGTGATACCATAGAAGCGCCAGTATTCACTGCGGCTTGCACGGCCTTTTAAAAATTAGCAAAATTACCCATAACCGTATGTTTGAAGTTATCTACATACGAAAGGTTTTTGATAGATAAATCTGTCATTGTATTCTCTCCTACAAAATAACAAATAAAATAAAAATAAAATCAAATATCATTATATCATTTTTATCTATCATTTTGAATTTCAATTTCTATATATTTTGGGGAATAACATATGCATTATATTAACCATTTATACAATTATATTCTATAAAAACTCTCCCTATAGCGAAGCTATAAGGAGAGTTATCATTTTACATCACACTCGTCATAAGTAATTGATCTACCAAAAACCACAGTACAAAGATTGCACAGAGTAGTCCCGCTGTGAGTCCCATAGTTGGTGTTGCATCGATAAGCCCGATTTCATGAGCCATTTGTTTTGTTAAGATTACTTGTCCTGTTGGAGAACCAAAGCGGTTTGAGTGGCTTTCACCAGGAAGAGCCATCAGAACCAATAGGATAATCGTCCCAATTACAGGCACAAAGCCAATAAATACGAGGCCACCAGAACGGCCTTGGTCGTGCAAGCGACGCACTGCAACGGCTACACCAGGGATAACCATCACTACGGACAGTAGAACTAGGATTACTAAGCCGAAACCTACACCTACTGCACTAGAGAGGGGGCTAATATAACTTAAAAAGGCACAGGTGAACAAGATTGCTACAAAGAGCAATTGATACATTAAAAAGAAATTCCAATATTCACTACGACTTGCGCGGCCTTCAAAGTCAGCATATTTATATACTAGACATTGTTTGAAGTTTTCAATCATGCCCTAGATTATATTTATCTAACGAAATAGGGGCTTTGCGGACATGCCCACAGTCTGGGCAATAACGATCATTTCTCAATACTTCATGTCCACAATATGGACAAGATTTCATAATAAACTCCTTCCATCGACAGACAGGAACGTAAAGCTCATAAGGTCCTGTTGTACATAACACATATAGTAATTTAGATATTATATATTGCTTAATATCTATAAATTTGAATTCATCTTAATTTCATTTTACTACAAAGTATTATATTGTCTATAAAAGAGTTGTTAAACTTTTATAAAATAAAAATAATGAGTATGTTAATAAATACAGGTAGTTATTACATATATCCGTTCCCGTTAAGACCAAACCATAATAGTTCACCTACTACATCTGCAATTTGAATGGATTGGATAAGGAAGATTGTAATACCCATAATCCAATCTTGACGGCGAGAAGGCGTTTCTTCAAGACCTGTTTCTTTACTTATATCAGATGTAACTGGGATGTAACCCGTTCTTTCACCGTAAGCATTTTCTCTTGATCACCGCGGCGTAATTCATAATTTAAGAATACAAAGAAACCTACAATGGGAATAAAGGAAATCAGCTGCGTCCAGCCACTGCGGCCAATATCATGCATACGTCGCGCCGTAGCTGCTATATTGGGAATTAGTAAAAACATGGACACAGCGAAACCAATTTTATCGACTATGCTTTCAAAACTAAGAAGGCCCAAGGCATTACAAATCATAGCGAAAATGCCTAATACACCTTGAATCATAGTAATACCTGCGGCAAAGCGCCAATATTCGCTACGACTCGCACGACCATTAAAGTTAGCATAGTTTTTGATACCTAGCTTGAAGGCATCGGTATAGTTTAAATCATATGTATTGATAGTTGCCATAACCTAGTCCTCCTCCACGTCTTCAATGCTAACAATGCCCCAGCCCTTACCTGCGTCGTACAAACGAACTAGAACAGGTTCCTGTCCCATTTTCAAAGGTTACTTTAAAACCAGTATAGTTGATAGTAAAATCATCTTCTTTATCTTGAGACACGTAGTCGAGCCGAATCGTTTCTACTTTAGGATGTTGTGCCTTCGCTACCGCTTGTTGCCATAGTTCAAACGTACCGTAGCGCTCCATTTCTCGTACGCTTAGCTGGCGATATGCGCCATGATAATCCTCTTTACCAAGATTTTCATAGTACGCACTCACAACAGAACGAGCCTCTGTAGTAGCCGTTTCACTTTTCTAACAAACGATTAGCCTTTTTCGTTAACGCACTAGGCTCTAAATTACCATAGGCAGCCTCTTCCACCGTCAAATTATGGTTGATCATTGCGCTACCAGCGCTATTAACGAGCCAGCCTAATACTAATAAGCCCACAATAACCACACCAGATACAGATTGCTTTTGTAACGTGTTTGCAGCATTGTTATATACGTTCCCCTCATTTTTATATACGCTTGCTTCATTGTTATATATGTTTGCATCGTCGTTAGATATATCTGGTCGATTTTGGATAGGCGATGTGCGTTTGCACAATAGATAGAATAAAGCAAGCCAGCCTAAAATAGGGACCAACATTAAAATAATCAACATCGGATCATTATTAGAGTCTCGCAATCGTCTCGCCATGAGCATGATCGTCGGCAAGCATAACAAGATAGATAAAGTGATTAATATGCCTCCCCCCAAGGATACGGCGTAGAGAAATCCGTACGGTATATAGCTTGCAAGGCCTGTAATACATGTAATTAACCCATATACAAAGGATATGGCGCTTATGGTTAGCCAAAAATCGGCTGTATTTGTTCGTCCCTTACTGTTCGCGTAGTTTTCTACTAGCTCACGATAGAGGATCTCATATACTCTCTGTTTCATAAAACTCCTACTATAATTTTAGATAATATACAAAACATAGATAATCTTATTATACTATGATGTATCAACCTATTTTATTCATCATATCTTCATTAAATTTCTCTATACTTTAATTAGATTTTTTTACAACTAAAATTCGTGCAACTTATTATAGAGGAGACAATTATGAAAGCTAAATTAACTAAAGTAATGGCTATGGCCAGCTAGCAGCATTCTTAACTGTTGGTATCGGTGCTAACGTAGCACAAGCTAAGGATTTTTCGCTTCACTATCGGCGACTCCTCGCATGAAAAATGCTGATGGCACTGTAGATAGCAGTGATCATCCGTGGTTCAAAAAGGCGAGAAAAAAACAAAAACATAAAAAAACGCAAATTATCTGAGCGCGAAAAACACGATAAAAACAAAGTAGCAGAACGAAGCTATTATAGCATGCGCTCTGAATCTTCTAATGACTAAGCCCTTTCATAATCAGTTCCTGCTGATTATATAAGACATAACTAAACTAACTATCAAAAAGGACGTTATACAGTGTATAACGTCCTTTTTGTTGTAATCGTTTATATAGAATTTGCTAGTTTAAAACATTGAGATTCTGGTAAGAGTTATAAACTGTATAATCTCCACTAATCAGTATAATAATTATTTTTCTCTAATTTCTACGATTTGGAATTGCGTATATTTATTAGGTCGCATAATCATGGTGCCACTGCGACGCTCAGTAAATGGTACCCCATCTTTTTTGCCGCTCATTATAATAGCAAAGGCGATTTGCACTTCATCCTTTGAGTCAGCTATAACTTCCAGCTTATCGTAATCTACGCGGCGCACACCGTCATAGGCTTTTAGCGAGGCTTTCTTTGGTTGGATACTTCTCCCGCTCGGCCCCGCCAAGACGAGCATGAGCATCTCTAAAACGCTCATTAACGACCTCTTCAAAGAAACGCTCCACAGAGATTCGAGCCTCAAGGCCATAAGACTTTTCTTCAGACTTTATCGCCTTAGAGTATCTAGCAGCAGCTTTAAACTCTCCACCTCGAATGACATTAAATACGCCTTCTGCAATATTATAATTGCCATACCACGCAAGGGCCATACTCACAAGGAGTACAGCTATCATCGTACGATCCGTAGAACGAGTGGGACTTGTAGAAATACCTAATCGAGCACTCAAGTTTTCATCGACGGGCTCAGTATACTGCGGTTTCCCAAAGCGATTTTCCTCTGGGTCCCCTGCTTTCACCGTCCAATTTAATAAAAGCTAATGGACCAATGACAGGCACTAACATAAGCAGTGCAAGCCAGCCCGATTGATTCACATCGTGAAGACGACGAATCGTAATATTAACAACTGGAATGATTGTAAAAACAAGCATTATAAAAACTAAGAAAACCCAGGCAATAAATTGATCTGAATCATCTGCATTGGCCCAACCGATAAGAGCACATACCATGTACATAAGAGCCCATAGAAGCCCTATGACAAGCATAAATCGCCAATAGTTTCCCCGCGAAGAACGCCCACTGATAACAGTCCACTGAATGAGATAGGTATTGATAAAGTTATCCTTATACCCCATGTTATATCGTTCAAAATCTACAATGGTTACACCTGTTTTGGCGGTGCACATTTGTATAAATAGGACCACCTAAAGGGCCCCATATTCCCGCCACAACGTAAACAGACGGGTTGTTCATCTGGCCCTTCTTTACCACAACGTGTACAGCGTTGCATACGACCTCCAAAAACACTACTATAAACATTTTCGTAATACTACATAATTGCGTGCATAATACTCTGCATATAAGAATAGGGCCTATCATGATGATAGGTCCTATTTTTACTTGTTACCTCTATTATATAAGGTAACTCTATTATGCGCCAGCCTTTTGGACAGCTTGTTTCATAGATTGTACGTAATCAAATAATGCTTGGTCTGCATTTTTCGCCGTGTTCTGCAACGATTTTAACGATGGCAGATCCTACGATGGCACCGTCAGATACGCGCGCCATAGCCTCTGCTTGAGCTGGTGTAGAAATACCAAAACCAACTGCTACAGGGATATCTGTATATTTGCGAACCGTTTCAACGATGGATTTAATATCCGTCTTGATTTCGCTGCGCATACCTGTAACACCAAGGGAAGATACGCAGTAGATAAAGCCTTCTGCGTCTTTAGCAATCATTTCAATGCGGTTCTCAGACGTTGGAGCGATCAAGGATACTACTTCAACGCCGTGTTTATTAGCAATGCTCGCTAGTTCGCCTTTTTCTTCAAATGGCATATCTGGCACGATAACGCCAGAGATACCCACCTCTTCGCAGAGGGTAAAGAATTTCTCACGACCAAACACGTAAATTGGGTTCAAATAGGTCATGAATACGAGTGGAATCGTCACCGCATCATCGCCCGTACGTAAACGGCGCACCATATCAAAGATATCGTTGATTTTTACGCCTGTAGGAGAGCACGTGTGCTCGCTTCTGGATAACTGGACCTTCCGCCGTTGGATCGGAGAAGGGAATGCCGATTTCTACCATGTCCGCACCGGCTTTCACCATAACGCGAATATAACGTTCTGTGGTCTCGATGCCGTGGTCACCAGCGCTGATGAACGGGATGAATGCCTTGCCCTTTGTGAAAAGCGTCTTTAATTTTACTCATGAAGATCCACCCCTCTGTATTTCGCCATAGCCGCTACGTCTTTGTCGCCACGACCAGATAAACAAATAATAATGATATCGTCCTTGCTCATAGTAGGAGCGATTTTACGAGCGTGTGCCACTGCGTGAGCACTCTCGATAGCTGGAATAATGCCTTCTAGGCGAGACAAGTATTCGAAAGCATCTACTGCTTCGTCGTCCGTTACAGGCACGTATTCTGCACGGCCGCTGGCGTACAAGTACGCATGTTCAGGGCCGATACCAGGGTAATCAAGGCCTGCAGAGATAGAATATACAGGAGCGATTTGGCCGTCTTCATCTTGGCAGAAATAAGATTTCATACCGTGGAAGATACCTACAGAGCCCTTCGCAATTGTCGCTGCGTGTTCCTCTGTGTCGATACCGCGACCTGCCGCTTCACAACCGATGAGGCGCACACCTTCGTCCTCGATGAAGTGATAGAACATGCCCATCGCATTGGAGCCACCGCCTACGCAAGCCATAACAGCTGTTGGCAATTTACCTTCCGCTTCTAGAATTTGTTCACGAGCTTCACGGCTAATGATGGATTGGAAATCACGAACGATCATAGGGAATGGATGCGCACCCATTACGGAGCCCAATACATAGTGCGTATCAGACATACGGTTTGTCCATTCGCGCATTGCTTCAGATACAGCATCTTTCAACGTGCTAGTACCGCTAGTTACAGCATGTACTTTTGTACCGAGCAATTGCATGCGATATACGTTGAGCGCTTGACGTTCACAGTCCCTCTGCACCCATGTATACCTCGCAATCCATGCCCATCAATGCCGCAATAGTCGCAGTCGCAACACCGTGTTGACCTGCACCAGTTTCAGCGATAACGCGCGTTTTACCCATGCGTTTTGCCAATAACATTTGACCAATTACGTTATTCAACTTATGGGAACCAGTATGATTCAAATCTTCACGTTTTAAGTAGATTTTAGCGCCCCCAAGATCCTCGGTCATGCGTTCTGCATAGTATAAAAGGGATGGACGACCTGTATATTTTTTATGTAAATCCTCAAGTTCGCGTACGAAATCAGGATCATCTTTGTACTTGTTGTACGCCTCTTCCAATTCGATAACTGCATTCATCAATGTTTCTGGCATAAATTGGCCACCAAAGGAGCCAAAATAACCATGTCTTTGTTCACTCATATAACTTACCTTTCTATATATCATTCCTGCTAATGTGCCATGTTATGACAGGGCTATTGTTCTTACGATGTTGGTGAAAGCTTTCATCTTTTCATTGTCTTTCACGCTATTTGTTTCAATGCCGCTGCTAATATCGATACCATAAGGGCGAACCGTACGAATCGCACGGGCCACATTGGTACTATCGATACCACCTGCGAGCATAAATGGTCGTTCAAACTCATCTAAGGATGACCAGTCGAATACTTCGCCTGTGCCGCCCCGTTCGTCTTTGTGGTATGCGTCAAATAAAAGCATATCAGCACTGCTATCAATCCATTTTTCTGCATCTGCAGCACTACGGACTTGAACAGCTTTCCAAACCTCTACATTAGACTGTTCTTTTAATATTTGGATGAAAGACTCATCTTCATCTCCATGAAGTTGAATCACATCAAGTTTGACTTCTTCAGCAATCTTAAGTAGGTTTTCTACCGTTTCGTTTACGAATACGCCAACGGTTTTAATTGTTTCAGAATTATACCGCACTGTATATTGTTTATGGAGTTCTTCCACTAATGTTTTAGCTTGTTCTACCGTCACTTGCCGTTTGCTCGGTGCAAATACAAGGCCCATATAGTCTGGCTTTGCGTCTATAATAGCAGGGATCGTTTCCACCTTAGAGATGCCGCACATCTTAACCTTTGGAGTATAGTATGTGGGTCCATAAAGATATGCCAACTTTTCAACCTTGTTAGGAGAACGCATGAAGGTTTCGCCCATCAAGGCTACGCCGATATTGTTATCCCGCAACACTTGAATATCCTCTGGTGTTTCTAGACCGCTTTCAGATACGAAGATCACATCGTCTTGAACGAGATTGCGTAAGCGCACACTATTTTGTACGTCTACAGTAAAATCTTTCAAATTACGGTTATTAACACCAATAATACGGGCACCGCAATCAATAGCCATTTGTACTTCTTTTTCGTCGTGAGCCTCTACCAAAGAGGACAAGCCAAGAGAGTCCGCTAACTCACGGAACTTGGTCAATGTTGACACATCGAGGCATGCACAGATTAATAGGATTGCACTGGCGCCCCATACTTTTGCTTGGTAGATTTGGTATTCATCAATGATGAAATCCTTGCGTAATACAGGAATTTTTACGGTGCTAGCAATTTCTTGTAAGTATTTCTTATCACCTTTAAAGAAGTCTGGCTCCGTCAGTACAGAGATAGCCGCAGCACCAGCAACCTCATATTCTTTGGCGATGTCTAAATAGGGAAAGTGCTCTGCAATGATTCCCTTAGACGGTGATGCCTTCTTTACTTCACAAATGAAGTTAAAGTCTTGCTGACGAAGGGCTGCTTCAAAAGGAAATCCTGTATCAGATGGTAACGCCAACGCCGCTGCTTTTACAGCCTCAGGCGTTTCCACCTCTTTTTCTTGGGCTACTCGAATTTTAGTAGCCTCTATAATCTTATCTAAAATCAATGATTATACCTCTTGGGTTGCTTTCACAAATTGTTCCATTGTGGCAAGAGCCTTGCCAGAGTCGATCATACGTTTCGCCTCTTCAATGCCCTCTGCCAATGTAAGGCCTTCTTTAGCGAGGTAAATCGCCATACCAGCGTTAAGAAGAACAGCTGTGCGTTTACCGCCTTGTTCACCACCGAGAACGCGACGAGTAATCTCAGCATTTACCGTAGCGTCGCCACCTTCAAGCTCAGTTTTATCAGCGTATTCGAAACCATATTCTTTAGGATCGAATTCGTAGCTTGTGAAAGTACCATTATTAATTTCGCATACGTACGTTTTATTGGTAGCTGTAATCTCATCAAGGCCGTCAAAACCGTGTACAACTGCGCCACGTTTAACGCCAAGATTAGCCAATACGCGAGCCAATGGTTCTACTAAAGATTTATCGTACACGCCCATCAACTCCACAGTAGCGCCTGCTGGGTTCGCCAACGGCCCAAGGATGTTGAATACAGTACGAACGCCTAATGCCTTACGTACAGGGCCTGCATACTTCATAGCTTGGTGATATACAGGAGCAAACATGAAGCACATATTAGCTTTGTTGAGGACTGCCTCATTTTGTTCACCATTAAGCTCTAACTTAGCGCCCAATGCTTCAATCAAGTCAGCAGCGCCACATTTACTAGATACACTGCGGTTACCATGCTTTGCTACAGGAATACCTGCAGCGGAAATGATAAAACCAGATGTAGTAGAAATGTTGAACGTATTCGCTTCGTCGCCGCCAGTACCTACAATTTCCACAACAGTACCTTCATGAGGTACAGAACCTGCTTTCTCACGCATAACCTCAGCAAAGGCTGTAACCTCATCAACAGTAGGGCCTTTTGCAGCCAAAGCGCACAAGAAACCTGCCATAGGCACCTCGGCTACATCACCGCTCATAATCTTGTTCATTGTATCTTTAGCAAGGTCGTAGGATAAATCTTGACCATGCGTTACTGCATATAATGCGTCTTTAATCATTTATATCTCCTTTTGAGGATATCTATTAAATTGATACCATATCTACCTAGTCAGTACCGATTGGGTCATGCCCTCATATAAACTATTATCAAAATGATCCTGCGCATTATATGGAGTAACGCACAGATCATCCCTTTATAGGGGAGTGGGAAAGGTGGTGCTTTGCCACCTTTTTCCCTATATTAGAGTTCTGGTTCGTATATTTCTTTAGAAAAATATGGCTACAGTTTACGATATGTATTGTAGAGGGGCTATTATAGGTATTGCCAAGATTATGTTGGCAGGAAATAAGGTCTTAAGGAACGACTTGGCGGCCCCACGTAGTGGGGCGGTAGCCACTTGGAGTTCCGAGAGACCTTATTTCCGCTCTATCGTTCTAAGGCTTATAAATAGCCCCTCGAATACTAAAAACAGTGATTATTTTTCTAAGAAATTGCGAATCATTTGTTCCCCGTTTGGTGTCATGATGGATTCCGGATGGAATTGCACGCCGTAGATTGGGTAGTCTTTATGTTCTACGCTCATTACTTCGCCATCGTCTGTAACGGATGTAACGATGAGATCGCTTGGTATAGTTTCGTCTACAATCGCCAAGGAGTGGTAGCGTGCCACTTCAAATTGTTCTGGTACGCCTTTAAGGATTTTGGATGGGTGTACTTGTTTGGCTACGCTTTGTTTACCGTGCATAACTTGTTTTGCATAGGAAACGGTACCACCAAATACTTCGCCGATGGCTTGGTGACCAAGGCATACGCCGAGGATTGGGAATTCGCCTTTGCATTCGCGCAATAGGTCTTCGTATACGCCCGCATCAGCTGGTCTGCCAGGTCCTGGTGAAAGTATCACATAGTCTGGTTTCAATGCGCGGATTTCTTCAACTGTTAATTCATCGCTGCGGATAACTTTAATATCTGGATCGATAGAGCCTACTAATTGGTATAAATTAAAGGAGAAGCTATCGTAATTATCTATAAGGAGTACCATTATTCTACCTCCTGTGCATCTGTAATTGCGGAAATCATGGATTGGCCTTTCATCAAAAGTTTCGTTATATTCACTAGCAGGAACACTATCGCGAACGATACCTGCGCCAGCTCGAACATAAACCTTGCCGCCTTTATTCATGGCCATGCGGATGCCGATACATACGTCCATATTACCGGAGAAATCGATGTAACCTACAGCGCCGCCGTATACACCGCGCGGGCTTTTTTCAAGTTCATGTAAGATTTCGATAGCACGAATCTTAGGAGCCCCGGACAAAGTACCTGCTGGCAATGTAGCACCGATAGCATCGAGGGCATCTTTACCGTCTTGAATGTCACCGCTTACAGTAGATGTAATGTGAATAACATGAGAGAAGCGTTGTAACATGTGTAACGCCTCTACTTTTACGGAACCGAATTTAGAAATTTTACCTAAGTCGTTACGGCCAAGGTCAACAAGCATGTTATGTTCAGCCAACTCTTTTTCGTCATTAATGAGTTTTTCCTCAATAGCGAGGTCCTCTGCTTCGTTTTTACCGCGGCGCATAGTGCCTGCAATTGGGAAGGTATACATTTTGCCGTCCGTTAACTTTACCAATGTTTCTGGAGAGGCACCTGTAAGCTCTACATCACCACCAGATAAGTAGAACATATATGGAGATGGATTCAACGTACGCAATACGCGATATGCATTTAACAAGCTACCTTCAAACTCAGCTTCACGGCGGTTAGATACAACACATTGGAAGATATCCCCTTCCTTAATGTAGTGCTGTGTCTTTTTAACAACTGCTTCGAACTCATCCTTTGTAAACTCAGAGGTAAACTCTGTTTTAAGGATGCCTTTTGGAATGTCCGCCTCTTTACCATTTACTACAAGATCAGCTAGTGCTTTAAGTTCAAGCTCAGCCTTGTTGTAGTTACGTTCTAAATCATTTGTACTGATGTTAGCAATCAAGTAGATTTTATTTTTATAATGATCGAATGCGATTACCTTATCAAAGAGCATAAGGTCTACATCGTTGACCATAGCAGAGTCATCATCTGGCGTTGGGAAATCGAGGGTTGGCTCGATATAGCGGATGTATTCACAAGCAAAGTAGCCTACAAAGCCACCTGTAAAGGTTGGTAGCTCTTCTAAGCGAGGGCTTTTGTATTGGCTCAAAATATTGCGAATTTCTGCATCTGGGTCAGAACACTCAAAGGTACGCGTTGTACCGTCTTTGATAGTCATTGTATGGTTTTTGCAGAAGAGCTCAATCTTAGGATCATAGCCCAAGAAGGAGTAACGGCCCCAATGATTACTATTATCCGCACTTTCAAGCAAGTACGTATGACTGCTCACTTGTTTTAACGCTTTCAACACGCTAATCGGTGTGCGTACGTCGGATAAAATTTCCATATATACAGGCACGATATCGTAGCCCGGTGCGATAGCTTTCACACGGTCAAGACTAGGGAAAATCATGAGAACCTCCATCTGGCGTTTGCCAATAAAAAAACTCGCCCATGACAATGTAACGTCAAGGACGAGTCTATAGTTCTATTTCTACAAGAGTATTAGAAAATACTTGTATTATGCTATAAATCGCGGTACCACCTTGTTTGAATGCAACGCATTCCCTTTCGCAGGATACTAACATATCCTCACGACTAACGCTCGTGGACGTCGCACCATACTAGGAATGAAATTCATTCTTTTCCATGCGCCCTCGGTGGTCCATTTAATAAGCTGCGTACTACGGGTTCTCAGCTAATCCCGCTCTCTGTGAGTGCATTTCCTATTTTTATCTCCACCTCATCGGTTTCTTTTAGGCGAGTATAAAATTATAATCTGATTATAATGTTTCTATAGAATGAAAGTCAAGAAGTTTTAATTTCTGATTGTTGTTCAGCCATAGAAAGATCTTTTAACATACAATCTCATATCTCCATATTTTTATGTATCATAATGCATAATAAAAAAATACTGTTACTTTCTTTTATCATATAACATAGAGGTTTTATTATACAACAAATACAATACATATATATTGCTAATAGGGACAAATAAGCCAATAATCCAAAATATACTACTATTGCTATCTCTCAAACGTCTAAAGATCATGATGATAATAGTATATATAAGATAAACGTATAAAAGCATATCGCAGAGCATAGTTTTTCGATATTATAATTTAATATCATATTGTATATTATAAACGCTAAATATACATTAAAAGATTCCATTGACGAACTGTGCTTCGTCCATTAGACTAAAGACTGTCAATTAATATGCTTTTATAAGATCTGTTAAAAGAGACCTTTTTATCTTGGCGACTATAAAAAGAGTTTATAGCTTTAATTTGAGATGTGAGTTAAATCATTACGCTCACCCCAGAGTACATCTATAACCTTATTATCAAAAATTATTCCCTTAAGTTCAACATTATTATCTCTTAACCAAAAGTTTCCTCAGTACTACAGAAAACAACAACATTGAACACAAAAAAGACATGGATAGAATAAATCTGGTACATCAACGCCCCATAATATAATATTGTTGGACTCAAAAATAGCTTTTTCCGTAAGAAAGGTCAAAATGCTTTCCACCCAATAATATCAATAGTAAAAAGCACAGTAATTATAATATTTAACCAATTAAATTGCTCTTTTTATAATAATTCAAGCTAGCATAATTTGTAAAAAGCTACAAAAAGAACATAAATAACTGTGCCCTACATAATATATAATGTCATAAATTTCTTGAGTATATACTATCTCCGGAAGAGTAGATAAAACAAAGATATTTATTCCATACCAATAAACACCAATAAGTTTATAGAAAGGTATGTCTGTATATTGATTGAAAAATAAATTTATTGTCTTTAACCATTGAATTAAAGATAATAATTCAAATTTAAACTTTATTAATTCAGAATATAAAGCTGTCTCATCATTCTGATATGTACCCTTTACTATTTATATTTCATTAATTCTTATATTAATTTATTCTAATACAAATAACTAAAAATTGAATACATCCTCTCTCAAGCAGTCGCGAAATCTAGAATATTTATATTGTTTTTCCTCTAAACACTAATAGTATACTGAAATTACATATGTTATCAGCTTCTACTGATTATTATGCGGAGGAGAGAGCATGAGTTTTTATTTTACTGATCAAATACAGCAGTCTTTCAATAAAATATTCCATCAATGTAATAAAGATATCGCTTGGGAGGGTAAGGCTGAGCTTGACGCCCTGTGAAACTTGACGAGGAAGGCCAAAAGATTCCTGGTATTGGCGATGTGTATGCTATTTTGGCACGCGTCTATTCTGGCCCTCAGTTCACGTGGATTGAAGCAGGCTTTCCTGAGGATGACACAAAGGCGTATAGTTATTTACATACGGCTATTCGCAAAGGCAGTGCCATCGCTATTTTACAAGCTATGCGTACCTCTGGTGCCCTTACACCAACTATTGAAAAAGAGTTACCTATGACGAAGGACCAAGCCTTCCAGCGCGTCTATGAGGGCGCCCAAAAGGGTTGTTCTTACTGCGCCTACGCCATTGCCAATGTATTCCAATGGGGGGATTACCACATCTTACCATCGGCTCAAAAGGTGGCTAATGAAGGTGAACCATCTGCCTTTATCCGTTTCTTAAAAGGCTTGTTTGCCCAAGCAGATCAACGTAGATTCGCAAATAAAGTAACTGCCATTGCTCAGCAATGGTTGCGTAAATCCGCCGAAGCAGGCCTTGTTATTGCATACCGCAACTTGCGCATTACCTATATAGAGCAAAATAATAGTGCAATGGAAGAACAAGTCATTTTTGAAGGGGCTGCAGCAGGTTTGCCACTCATGATGTATTTAGCTGGCGATATTTGTAAGTCTCGCGGGGAGCATGAACGAGCTCTCGAATATTTTGAGCGCGGTGCCGCCATGAATAATGGCATGTGTTTGCGTGAAGCTGCCGAGTACTATGCAAAACCTTGTGAGTCTAACAAAAGAATCCCTCAGAATATTCAAAAGGCTCTCAGATACTACGAGCGTGCTGCCATAAGCCCAGATTATTTAGACTTTAACGACCACGCTTATGTTACTATGCAAGCCATCATTCTTCGCACATTGAATATCGATGGTCAGTCTCAAGACTGGTCTCGCATCGCTCACTTATTACAACAACCAGCTATTTACACTCTCGATGCTATTTGGCCGTATCTCGCTTATGTATTTACTTTCAAAAAAGGTAATAGCCCTGCCGTAAGAACCGCCATAGAGTGCGTCAATCAGGCTAGCAAATGTTTCGATAGATACGGTAGTTATGACTATGCGGACCATCTATGGCAACTGGCAGCCGGCTATTGCTACGAAATTGGTGCCATTACAAAAGAACCTGATTTAGACCAAGCCGTTACGTTCTACGAGCATGCTCGTGAAAGCATCAGACGTCTCAACACAAGAAACGATAATTGGTTAGGCACTGGTGAGCCGTTGGCAATTCCTGACGAAGCCTCTGAGCGATTAGAGGCCTTTGAACTCGTTGATGGACATTATCAGTACAAAGAAGGGATAACGCAATCTTCTACAACGTGTAATCCTATGCCTCCTGCATGGCCTCAAAACTCTGTTGATGTATTAGAAATCTTCGAGGACTCTACTACTGGTTGGCGCACGAATAAATACGACTGGAATTTCATTCAACGGGAATGGGATACACAAAAATATCTCAGCTTTATCATCTACGATAATCGTCAATCCATAGAAAACGTAATTTACGATGTGTACAGTATCGTTATGTTCCACAATGAAGATAAGAACACTTGTACTATCTATCTATACGGCTACAGCGAGGATCCTGCGGAATGTGATGAAACCTTGGAGCCTACGATATATGAAGTAAGAGACCTTAAGGAGATGTCTATTTCTGAAGGTCTCGGTTTAATTAAAGAATTCTATGATCATGCTACATTGCCTGTTATTGATGAAAGCTGGGAGAAACAGTACAAAAATACTACGCAACCTCGAGAATATGTATTAACTTGCGACAACGATATTTTCTACCTCAATCAATATGAACTTTCCAATCAAATGATTAAGGATGCCTTAGAAGGCGTAGCCAATGGCAAGTACGATATCATTGCGGTTCGTCCATCTAACCTCGACGATCCGGGTATTAGCTACTTCATCGAGCGCGGAAAAGGTAAAAACTTACACATTTCTCTCTATATCACTATAGAAGACGACGTAGAAGATGACATCGTATATGGCTTTGAAACGGGAATCTAGCAACTTAACCTCTATTAATTACTGGATCCAAGAATCTATAACAAGCAATAAACTTCCGGACTTAAGCGATTGGGAAGAAGTTAAAAAGAAACAAAATTAATAATTATTTCGTAGCAAGAAATGACTAGCCCAAAGTCATTAAGCAAAAGACTAGGCAAAAAATGAGCCTACTAGTTTTTATAGCTATAAATGTATTACAAGACTAAAGGAGGGATACTTTGGAAACGTGGAAACGAACGGTGTACATCAGTTTAGTCTGTGTATTCTGTACAGCCTTTGGTGTAAGTCAGTTAGCTCCAATTTTGCCTTTATACTTTTCATGATTTAGGGCGTACAAACACCGAAGCTATGTCCTTATGGTCTGGGTTAGCCACAGGTGCCACCTATATTATCGTTTGTTAGCAGCACCATTTTTGGGGGCGTGTTGCCGACCAAAAAGGTCGTAAAATTACATTAATACGATCTAGCTTTGGCATGGCATTATGCAATATATTAATTGCTTTTCAAACTACACCTGAAGGAGTTGTTTTAATCCGGCTTATCCAAGGTCTAGTAAGTGGCTTTTACTCGGCATCAATTACATTAATAGCTTCAGAATCACCTATTGAGCGGACAGGTTGGGCCTTAGGACTATTAGCGTCTGCTAATCTTGCTGGTTCACTAATAGGGCCTTTATTGGGTGGATATATTGCAGATACAGTAGGCATTCGCAACGACTTCATCATCGTCGGTGCGCTCATGGGTTTATCTGGTGTGCTAGCTGCTATATTTCATCCATGAAAATTATGTACCACAACCGAATTCTAAAAAAACTTTCCATCCGTAAAGTTGAAAGAGCAAATACCGGAATTTAATAGTATTGTCGCATTATGTGTAGCGTCCTTTATCTATGCTATATGCATCATGTCCTTGCAACCTGTTATCTCTGTATATATTAAGGGAATCGTTCCTAGTGATACAGAAAATCTAGCATTTATTGCAGGCGCTGTATTCTCCGCTATGGGTATTGCACAACTTATGAGTAGTTCTCCACTAGGTAAATTAGTCGACAAAATTGGGCCACGTAAAGTATTAGTAGTATCGCTTATTTATGTAGGGATTCTAAATATCCCTCAAGCCTATGTTTCTGATGTATATCAACTTGCAATAATCAGGTTCCTACAAGGTTTTGGTTTAGGTGGCATGTTACCTGCCTTAAACACTTACCTATCTTCAAAAACACCTCGAGAATTTACAGGCCAAGTATTTTCCTATAATCAGTCTTGTTTATTCTTTGGTTATTTCTTAGGATCTGTTGGTGGTGCTAGCCTTATGGCATGGCTAGGCTTTACTACCCTATTCTGGGTTAGCGGTGGATTATTTATTATTTCCGCTCTCTGGATTGGCTTCAAACTTAGATAATACAAAGATATATAAAAAGAACCCTATCATGATTGAACTGCACCCCAAAAATTGGACACAATTTTTTTGGAGTGCATTTTTATCAAAATAGGGTTCTTTTTATTATATATTCTAAGATTTAACGTCTTTAATACACCTGTAATTTATGAATTTATAGTTTTACAGCTACATTTTTAATCTAATCATAGTAACAATAGCATAATCACAACTGTAGCAATGATACATGGTACAGCATTGCGTTTTGCCATTTCCATAGGATTGATTCCTGCAATACCAGCGACGATAATACCTGCACCTGCTACGGGACTCATACTGCGACCAATACCTGCACCGATTTGCGCCATGGAGCCAAGTTCCATAATGCCATACCCAAAGTCTGCTGCGTGTGGTGTTACAGCACCGTTAAAGGCAAGGGCTGCTGCATTACCAGAACCAGAGATAACAGCCAACAAGAATGGACCAAAGGCCGCACCGATTTGAGCGATTTGTTGAGAGTTCTTCATACCATCAATAAGAGCATTAGTAAGACCGATAAGTTGCATACCAGCTGTGAAACATGCTGCAGCAGCCATAAGACCTACTACATCACACATACCATCGCCAGTACCGCGGAAGAACTTCTTCACCGCTTCTGTTACATTAGGACGAACCGCTACAATACCAATCGCTGTACCAATGAGCATAGATACAGGAACGGAAACCTCAGGAATTACTGCCACTTGTTTACTGCCTAATACAAGCAATACAAGCGGAATAATAGGAATAATAGCGTAGAAATAATTTACTTTAAACTCTTTACTATCCTCAGTAGAATCATGTTTCATCACATACCCTGTATGCTCTTTTTTAACGATAGCTACGATATTTAGTAAGATTGCGGCTACTACGATGCCAATCATGGCTTGCATAGAGAAGCTTGCAATAACTGTCATTACATCTACACCCGCTAGCTGTGCTACTTGAGGGTTAAACATAAGGCCTGGGCTCAAGGAGCTACCCCAAGTACCTAAGAAAATAGCAGAACCTGCCATTGCGGGATGTACACCAGAGCGAATAAGCGCTGGGGATTAATAGAGCACCTACCGCCGCCGCACAACCTGCCGCTGTAGGCAACGCAATGTTGATTAAGAACGTAATAATAACGGCGCCAGGGATGATGATCTTAGTCATCTTTTTAAGGCCCGCAGAGATGAAATACACCATATGCTCCGTACATTTTGTGTATTCCATAACATAACTAAAAACCCAAGAACAGTACAAATCGTCGGCACAAGACCTGGGTTTGTCAGTTCTTTTACAAAAAGCCGTCGTACCTGCCCCTAGATTACCGCCAATAAAACACATCAGTAGGCCCGACAATAATAACACGAGCCGCGTTTCAAACTTTTTAATAATAGCGATAAAGGTCGCTACTACGATAACAATACCTGCAATAACCATATTATATTTTTCTCCTATATGTAAAAAAACAGTAGAAATAAAGTCAATCATTTCTACTGTTTTTTACACAAAAATATCTCACAAAAACCATGCTACGCACTATACAAGTTTTATGTCTTCCAAACTAAGCTTTCTAAGCACTTTATCAAGCACTTCTACGCCCGTTACAATATCATCCATTTCAGCGAATTCCGCCGGATTATGACTGATAGCCATTAAGGCATGGAATAAAGATCATTCCCGTTGGCACATCATCAGCCCAGTGCATAGCATCGTGACCAGCACCGCTCGGCAGTGCCATATATTCTACACCTAATGATGTAACAGCCTCTTCGATTTCTCTAATCATAGCAGGATGCATCGCTACCGGATGATCTTGTGCAACAGGTTCAATCGTATAGGATAAGCCACGTTTTTCTGCAGTAACATCGATAAATTCTTTAATTAATGTCACTACCGAGTTGCGGGCAACCTCAGAGATACTACGGATATCTACGCCTAATTTCACCACGCCAGGAATGACGTTCATCGCCCCCGGTGTAACCTCTACAATACCGACGGTGCCTACTACTGGAGGCTCCTCCTGCATAGCGGCGATTTCCTCGATACCAAGGATAATTTTGGACGCTCCGCAGAGCGCATCATGGCGCAAGTTCATCGGCGTAGCACCACTATGATCAGCATTACCACGAATGGTCACATAAAACCGTTCTGGTGCTGCAATCCCAGTGACAATACCAATACGTTTCTGTTCGTGCTCTAGCACCTTACCTTGCTCGATGTGGATTTCTGTAAAAGATTTTACAGGTCGCTTATATTCTACCTGTTCAATTTCGTCTGGATCTAAGCTGCGACCTTTCAAAACCTCGTATAAGGAAGTACCTTGTTTATCTCTTAATCGATGTAAGTCTTGTACTGTCAACGCACCGCGCATCGCCTTACTACCTAATGTAGAATCCCCAAAGCGTCCGGACTCTTCACACATAAAGGATACAACAGCAATCGTATGATCGTGTTCAAAACCATCATCATTCATTCTACGAATCACTTCAATGGCGGATAACACGCCGACTACGCCGTCATAATTGCCACCATTCGGCACACTGTCCGTATGAGAACCAACCATAACAACAGGCAAGTCAGGATTCTTACCAACCTTATAGCCAATGACATTCCCAAAACCGTCTGTTTCTACAGTTAAGCCTGCGTCAACCATGCGGTCTATAATATATTGGCGGCCTGCCCAGTCTGCATCGGTGAAAGCAAGGCGATTAATACCTTCACCAGGTGCAGTAAACTGCGACATAGCTTCAAAATCATTAACTAAGCGATCCCGTTGAATCATAACAAACCTCACAATCTATATTATTTCAAATAGTGAGCTGCAATAGTTCCTAATGCAATAACACCGTTAAGCATATCTTCTTCATCGATATCAAAGAGCGGGTTGTGATGTGGAGCTTTGATAGCGGAGCCTACTAGCATATATGTACCCATGCCACCGCGGCTAATTACGCGATTCAAGAAGTATGCACAGTCTTCACTACCGCCGCCACTATAATCTAATGGAACGTCTCTAAAAGATACCAAGAGGCTTAATAATAGATTGGATTTCAGGAGCCAATTCATCGCTCATACGACAAGATGGAGTTTCACCTTGTTTTGTAATTTCATAGGAGCAGTCGTGCATTTCTGCAGCAGCTTTGATAATCGTTTCTGCACGGCCGATTACGTAATCATTGATTTCTGTAGTAGCCCCACGAGTTTCTAATTTAAGAACTGCTGTATCTGGTGTTACATTACGGCCAGTACCACTTTCAAAAATGCCAACATTCATACGAGAAGCACCTTTACCGTGGCGAGCAATAGCTTGTAAATTAAGCACTGCTGTACAACCTGCAAGCATTGCATTTTTCGCTTTCTCTGGAGAGCTACCAGCATGAGCAGCATAACCGTGGAACACCGCATCTAGTTTAGTAGTAGCCAAGAAGCCATGGTTACTACAAGCAAAACAATTTGCATAATTTTCATTGAAGCCAATGTGCAAACCGAACATGTAGTCTACATCATCTACAACGCCGGCGTTAACCATTGCCTTAGCACCGCGCACGCCTTCCTCTGCTGGTTGGAAGATCAATTTAAGAGTACCTTTGAATTGATCTTTATGCTCTGCTACATATTCGGCAAGACCAAGACCCATTGCCATATGTGCATCATGACCACAAGCATGCATCGCTTTATCATGACAAGAGCGATAGCCACCCTTAACAGGTGCATGTCCAGCCTCTTTAGATTCGATAACATCATTAGAGTCCATATCTACACGGAATGCCACTACAGGACCTTCATCACTGAACTTCATAGTTGCTACAATCGCTGTTTTACCAAAGCCCAATTTTTCTACTAGCTCAGGATTAGCACCTTCATCGATGGCACGAGCCATAGCAGCACTCATAACATCCTTACTAGGCAAGCCCATACGAGAATCCAAATCAAGAACTTCTTCGCCTAACGCTACATCATAGCCCAAGGAAATGAGCGTTGCCGCGATCTTAGCAGCAGAACGATATTCTAACCAAGCAGTTTCAGGATACTTATGAAAATCACGGCGCAATTCAATTAATGCTTCACGGCGTTTTTGTACGAAATCTTTTACAGACATACTTACCTCCTAAAATACAATAGATACCTATACTTCAACTATATGAAGAGCTACACAAATAGCTAATTAAATAGTCAACCAATAAGATGATATACACAGCACTATAAATTTCTATATACATCAATAATTATTCTTGTATATATTATAACTTATATTGAGGTTTTTAGAAATAAAAAAGCATACATACGCAGATCACACAATTTCCTCTTTATTTAATTTTTTTAGTACTTCTCGTTTAATTTGTCGTTGACGATCCCAAGCAATGATAAATACAGTAGCAATAATACAGATCATGCCAAAGATACCGATGAGGGTAAATTCATTCCCAAGAAGTGCCCACCCAAATAAGGCAGCGGATATTGGTTCTAAGGATGAAAGTATAGAACCTTGTACGGCCCCAATGAGTTTTACCCCTTCCATATAGGCATTAAAGGATACCACTGTACCAAGTATGATGATGGCAAATAACCCCAGCCACGTCATACCATCCCAAATAGCTTCAGACTCAAATTGTTGGAACATAGCAACAGATAAGATACCGCAAATAAACATAGCAAACCAACTACAGACGTAGTGCCATATGTTTTTAAAAGCTCAATGGGCTGTAATGTATAAATACAAATACTGGCCGCCGATACGAGACCCCAGAACAAAGCTTCTTCGTTGAAGGACGACATATCTAAGCCCTCTTGCATGACAATACAAATGGTACCAACCATAGCAAGCAAAATACAAAATAGCTCTGGTATAGATGGCTTTTTAAAATACCGTAAAAATAGGTAAATAATAATCATCGTCGGTGCTACATATTGAAGCACTGTAGCCACCCCAACCCCTGAAATAGCGATGGCTCTAAAGTACGCATACTGCACCATGGCAATCCCTAATATGCCAAAAATCAGTAGCTTTCCTATGTCTTTCGGCTCTTTAAAGATAGAGAAAACACGCTTCCCCTCTTGTATATAGGCTAATACAATAGTTAGAATACCTGCTATAAGTAAGCGCGCCTCTAATAGCCACTCCACATTGATGTGCTTTGCATTTTCAAGAAATTGTACAGATGTGCCTGAAAGCCCCCAAAACAGAGCTCCCATAATGGCAAGGCCCATGCCCTTCCATTGTTTTTCCCTCCATACGCCCCTCCATGACGAATACTTTCACAATATGTATCATAATAGCAAAAGAGGTCCCAACCTCTGCAATACGCAGAGATGAAACCTCTAACATTAAATTATAGATATGTTTAAATCAATATAGGCTAACCTAAATCAATCATCTATAAATTATTTACGTTTTTTTCTAAAGCAATAATAATAACAGTGGCAATGATCATGGCCATGCCAATTAGTCCTAATAGACTAAATTGATTGTCTAAAAGAGCCCATCCAAAGAAAAGCTGCCGAAATCGGTTCAATAGATGACAAGATGGATCCTGGCACCGCACCTATTCGTTTAACACCTTCCAAGTAAGCATTAAAAGGATACGATGGTCCCAAGAAAGACAACATTGAAACAACCAATAACGGTCCATACATCCCACATCGCATACGAATTAGGTTGATGGAACAATATGGCAGCAACAATACCACTCATAAGCATACCGAAGCCTACAATCGGCAAGGTTCCATATTTATATAGTAAATCCACAGGAGAAAGACTATATACAGCGACACCTACAGCAGATAGTAGCCCCCATACAAGCACTGTGAGCGGGAAGCTTTCAATAGACAAAGCCATCGTTCCCCATCAGGCATATGGTGCCTACTAATGCAAGTATAACGGAAATAATCTCGCCTTTTAGACGGACGTTTACCATAACGAGCTAGCAAATAAATAATAATCATAGACGGTGCCAAGTATTGTAGTACCGTTGCAATACCAGCTCCAGCTAAGGCAATAGATTTAAAGTATGTATATTGGCATAAGGCCATACCAAATACGCCAAAAATGATTAAACCTACTGTATCTTTCAAACTACGAAAGACATTAAAGATGGAATTACCATATTTAAACCAAGCATAGAGTACAGTCAATAGCCCAGCTGTAATTAATCGCATGGTCACTAGCCATTCTAAGTTCATATCCCTAAAATTGCTTAGAAACTGTACTGATGCACCTGATACGCCCCATAGAACCGCACCTAATAGGGTTAGTAAAACACCTATAATTTCATATCGCTTCATACTACTCACCGAGCAAGGATACGTGAACCTTTCACAACGACCTTACAGATTTTAATAGGCTTATCGTTTTACAGCAAGTAGCGGGCGATGGATATCGGATGGGAAAAATACTGTATAGTACCCTTCTGGGCAATGGATTTGGCCTTCATCGACAGCTTCGTTTGGGTAGAAATAGCAATCACGATCTGGATAAGACTCCACAGGCTTTACGAGGCCTTTATCTACGAAAAAGCCCATATTTTCTTCCCCATCTACCATGAATTGAATATCTACATAGTTGCGATGAGACTCAGGTTTTTGTAGTTTCAAACAATTTTGTTTCTACATCGTCTACATTGGCGTACATCATGTCCCCTTCAATGGCATGACGACCACCAGGCAATGCTTTCAAATCTGTATTTTTCAAGAAATCCAAAGCCCGTACGATGGCTTTAGGATATCCCATTTTTGTGTAATCTGCAGTAATACTAGAGAAAAACATATACGATCCTTTCACACTATCTATTTATAAAGTAAGCACACGGTTGTAATTATATTTACCCTCTATGTTAGCACATATATACATAAAGGACTAGCAATTCTATTATTTCTACTACAGCGGTACATACCAGTAACCAAAGACCATTGAGGGCTATTCTAATCTATTTCATAGTAAAAGCCCTCCATACGCTACATATATGGAGGGCCAGTGTAAAATACTATTCAGATTTATGACTTTCGTCAATTGTTATACTATGAAAATTTTACATAGATTGTTCAATACAATTGTCTATTTAGTTGTAGTGATTCTAACTGTATTACATACAGTACGTGGACATTGTCTTACGTTATTCTTGAGTTTTATGAGCAGCGATGATTTCTTCCGCTTGCTTATGTGGAACCTCTTCATAAGTATGGAACTGACGGTTAAATACGCCTTGTCCTTGAGTGATAGAGCGCAATGCAGTCACATAGTCGGCCATTTCAGCCAATGGTACTTGAGCTTTAACAACAGAAATACCTGTTCTTTCACTTTGTTCCATGCCTAATACACGACCTCGACGGCTATTTAAATCACCCATGATGTCGCCCATGAAAGCATCTGGTGCAAACACGTTAACTTCATAGATTGGTTCTAATAGGACTGGTTTCGCCTTTGGAATTACATCCTTGATAGCCTGTGACGTAGCTACTTTAAATGCTAACTCTGAGGAGTCTACACTGTGGTAAGATCCATCCAAGAGTGTCACTTGCACGCCAATCATAGGATATCCCGCAATTAAGCCTTTATCTAGGGTTTCTTTGGCACCCTTTTCCACTGCTGGTATGTATTGTTTAGGTACAGCACCACCAAAGATTTTGTCTACGAATGCAAATTCGCTTCCATCGTATAATGGGTCCACTTGAATCTTAACGTGACCATATTGACCATGACCGCCACTTTGTTTTTTATATTTAGACTCGGTTTCAGCGGAGCCTTTGATAGTTTCGCGGTATGGAATATATGGAGTCACAAGTTTAGCTTGTACGCCGTATTTGCGGTCCATTTTATTGAGAATATGCTCGAGATGTACCTCGCCCATACAATCGATTTGTAATTGGCGGGCCTCAGCATTTTTCACTACTACGCAAGTAGGATCTTCTTCTGCTACCTTAAGAACAGCACTAGCTAATTTTTCCTCCTCACCTTTTTTCACTGGCTCCATAGCCACTGTATATAGAGGTTGAGGGAAACGGATAGCATCGTATGTTACTTTAAAGTCAGGAGCAGTTAATGTATCGCCAGTCTTAGCATTAGCCAATTTCGGTATCACTACGATATCGCCAGCTTTTAGCTGAGGATACAGGGATTTGTTGCTTCCCGATAAGGGTAACCATCTTGCCCCATTTTTTTCTTCTACGCCTTGGTTTTACATCAAAGAGGCGATCGCCTTCTTTGAGTTCACCAGAAAGATACGTACAAAAGCTTTGTTTGCCTGCGAATGGGTCTAACAACGTTTTTGAATACAAATGCAGTTAATGGTTTATCTACATGTATTGCGCGTTGTTCGCCAGTTTCTGCATCAGTTGCGGTCATAACCTTTTTAGTTGCATCTGGCATGTAACGGATCATACGATCCAATACTTGATCTAAGCCAATACGAGATGTGGCACTGCCACATGATTGGGCACACGGCCACTAATCATACCTTCACGCAAGCCTTGGCGAATTTCATCTAGGATAATTCTTCGCCTTCTAAATATTTTTCCAACAATTCATCGCTACCTTCAGCCGCGGCTTCTACGGTCATTTCCCGAATTTCTTGAGCCTTTTTCGATAAGGTGAGCTGGTACAGCGATTTCAGTTGGTTGGCCGTCCTTATAAGTAAACGCAGTCATTTTTGCTACGTCTACGACGCCTTCAAAAGTTAGCGCCTTCACCGATAGGAATCTGCAATGGCATGATGCCTTTGCCAAATAATTCCCGCATTCTTTCAATAGTACCGAAGAAGTCAGCACCATCCACATCCATTTTATTGATAAATGCCATCCGTGGCATTTGCAACTCAACGGCATAATCCCATGCGCGAACTGTGTCAGTTTCTACACCAGATGTGGAGGATAGTACCATTAACATACCATCACACGCACGCAAAAGCAGCACGAACTTCGCCATGGAATTCATTGTAACCTGGGTGTCTACGAAGTTAACCTTATGGTCATGCCATTCACATGGAGCCATGCCCAACTGGATAGTTACATTACGTTTAATTTCTTCCGGTTCAAAGTCCATGATATGTTTATTATCTTGGCCTTTACCTACGAAATCAACCGCACCAGAGGTTAACAACAAGGATTCAACAAGAGCTGTTTTACCTGCACCATCGTGGGAAACAACAGCAACGTTTCTAATTTTATCACTACTGTACTCTTTCATCGGAATCGCCTCCTTATTGGCAAATTACGGCTTTTGCTAATACATTTCGACACTTCAATAGAAAAGTCCTCTTTTTCTGGGAAAAATTTTCCGAAAAGAGGACTACTCTATGATTATAATATTATATGTTGTTTTAAAGACTAAAGTATTAAATCTTTATTTGGGCTAGAGAAATAAGAAAAGCAGCTATAAGAACGCCTATTAGAATCATTCCAGCCATCATCAAAAGAAAGGCTATTAAAGTTTTTCTTTTTAGAAAAGCTTAACTTGTCTAGAAAAAGAGTTCTACAGATATCCATAAGAGGCCTAAGCTTAAGATTACACTCCCTAAAAGGAGTATTCCAATAACTACAGTATGATTATCAGTGAAAAAATAGGTTAAGATAAAAATGCTAGCAAGAATAATATATCCAACTGTATAGTACACGGCAGCATAAGCATAGAGATAAAAATGAACCTTCATAACGGCACATACATCATCTATACCACCCATTTTTTTGACTATCACATTATATATAATGGAAGCCATAACAGCCTGTTGAAGAAGAGAATATAAATGGAGCACCCAAAGGAATAGTAACTGATAAGGTTGCAATATCCCCAATACGAATAGAGGAACCAACCCATTAAACTCAGTTCTTGGGAAAAGCGGAAATATCAATGCATTGAACAGAAGCAAAGGTATGATTGGTGCTAGAGTCATAAAGGCTAAGCTAAACAAACCTTTTTTTATGGTTCCCGACTCCACCACTTGATCCATTCCTCGTTTAAAAGGCTGTATCAGCAAATGCTACATATCAGAATACCATTTGGTCTCCATAATACACCTCTAATATATACAAATTTCTTAATCATCTTATATTATATAACATGCTACATAGACTTTATACTTTTTAATCTCTACATTTCACTCTTCCCAAAGATTTTTAGTATTTCTATGTGTATAATTAACTTAAGTATCTATTAATAAAGCTTTTATCGATACCATCTATATATGATGGGACTACATCTCATATAAAGTTATAAAAAGACGGTCTGTACTTGTGCTGCGACATCAGGAACGAGGAGCAAGCAAGTATAGACCGTCTTTTAATTAAGTTGTCGTTATGTAATGGGGCCCCATCTATATATAGGTAAGACTAACCCAAAACATATAATAGGATAAAGGAATTAGATACACAAAGAAAACTAAAATTCTCCTGTCCGTTTACCGTAGTGTTTGGAATCACCATTTTGGTTCCATCCTACAGTATCACCGATGGACATAACGCGGCGCGTCAAGCAGTCTTTACATTGTTCTGCATTGTCATCTACGCAAGGTTTATTATCGTATAGCAAGTATTTTGCACGGTGTTCAGGAATCGTAATGATAGGCATCAAAATGTTTGCCCCAGCGGCTAAACCTTTTTCACGGCCCAGTTTATCCAGTGCTTGCAATGCTGTGGTAGCAGCAATGTTTACGTCTTTCAAGAACAAGCGTGTCAACGCAATCATCTTAAGACCTAGTTGAACGCGGCGGAGCTTGCCCGCTTCATCATCGATGCCCATCGCTAGAGCCTCTTGGCCTAGTGGCGTATCGTGATGCACTACATAAGGCCCCATGCCAATCATGTCGATATCCATGTCGCGATAGAACAAGATATCGTTCACGAGATCTTCTTCCGTTTGACCAGGGAGGCCAATCATAACGCCCGTACCTACTTGGAAGCCTACGCGGCGCAAACGGCGTAAGCATTCTACGCGCGTTTCAAAGGAGTGCAATTCATCTTGAGGATGAATTTTGTGGTATAACTCTTTATTAGTCGTTTCAATGCGCAATAAATAACGGCTAGCGCCAGCTTCACGCATGCGGCAGTACGCCTCTTCGCTTTGTTCCCCTACACACATCGTAATGCCTAGGGAACCATCGCCGATGGCCTTAATATCGCGAATAAGATCTACCACATAATCAACGAAGGCATCATCACAGCGTTCACCAGATTGGAGTGTAATAGAACCATATTCATGGTCATACGCCCACTGAGCCATCTTGATGATGTCTTCACGATTCATATCAAAGCGTTCCGTCTTGTCATTTTCACGACGGATACCGCAGTAATTACAATTCTTAATGCATCGGTTCGAGAACTCGATAAGGCCCCGATAATACGCTACAGGCTGTACATATTTCGCCTTCACTTCGTAAGCCTTTTTATATATTAACTGCAACTCGTCTTCATCAGTTACAGACATGAGAAATCGCAATTCTTCCTCGGTCAGCCATTCATCGCCGACAAGGTCTTTTCCGAGAATGTCTTGCACTTGCAAACAATCACTTCCTTTCATAACGAACCGTCATCGATTCGCTTGGTATAGTAATGGAATCTATGTCAGTAACACAGATAAACCCATTCACTTCGCGCGGTAAATCACACACATGTTTCACTTGTGCTGATAAACATTCGTGAGCCATCACACCGCGACTCATTTTTGAGGACGTACTCATCTGTTTAAATGCATCGCCTCGTAACTCCCAAAATTCAACGGTCACTACCTTTGGATGGTTTACCATTTTGGCATATTCTTTAGACGCTAGGTTTAGAATCCAATCTTCCTTGTGAAAGTATGCATCCACCGTTTCCCGCCATATGTCGTATAGATTAATACCTACCTTATCAACCATATCGAGCCGATAATCGCGCACGCCCATCGTAGGCTCTACGACGCCGTACAATGCAGACATCACAACGAGATGGCTTTCACCAAAGGCCTTGGCCTCATCAGACAAGTTCTGCCAGTCTAAATATTTGAAAGCAATGCCATCGTAGCTTTCACAAGCGATACCTACTGGCTGGGACTCAAACGATTGATAGAAATCAAGAGCTCCTGTGCCTTGTCATCCTTTAGCTTTTAAAAGCCTTGCCAAGAGCCGTTACATCGAGAGATCGGACATGTTTTATGATTTCTTGTGTAAGGTGCGGCTGAAATTGTCCGTCTCGAACTGCATGATTGACTGCGTTGCTAGCAGCATTAGTAATTGTTTTTGTCTTACTAGGAGAGAGGACGATTTTCATGGGATAATTCCGCCTTGATAGTTTCCTCTGTCAAGTTGTCGATCAACTCAGGATTCCACAACATGAGAGGCACTGCTACAACGTGGCTCGCTTTCAATTCTTTACATAGTTTAATGCATTCTTTAAGGTAATCAGAATCTTCGTCTACAAGGTCACATACGATAACTACGTGACGACCTTTAAGATTGACACCTTCGTAATCGATGCTTTCAGCAGATACAGTAAGCATACCTGTTTCCAAGCGACCTTCGCTCATATCGTTTAGACGAGACATCAATACGTGCTCAAGCATAGTAGATACAGGTGTCACTACGCGGCCAATACCAATAAGAGCCTCAGGTTGTGCATGAACGATAACTGTTTTCTTGCGTTTATCCGTTCTGTACTCAACGAGAGCTTTTTCTAAAGCGCCGAAGAAGACGAATAATTGCCAAGGATCAAAGGAACCAGTTTGGAACATGTCGATAACAGAACCGTCCTCGTCAATATTAAGGCGCGCCAATAATTCCTCTGCAATGTCGCTTACGACAGCAGTAAAATCAGATTGCATTGCATCTTGTAATTTAACTTCGTTTGCCATTAGGTCCTCCCTAATTTCCATATATCACACTGCTAGATTTAACCCTAACAGATATTACACTATCCTTAATTGTACCATACTTTATACCCTCTTGGGTATTTAAAGATACACTTTTTACATAATAGATACATAAATATAGATAGATAGATAAATAAATTGAAAAAGGACCGCCGAAGCGGTCCCTTTATAGTTATCATTCATTTGTAAATGTACGGTTCGCATAATCCCCCATCACCTTGTGGCTACTTGTCATGAAGAGCTGCAAGAAGATAGTGATAGGCAATATAACTCTAATTAAGGGTTATAGAGTAAAGATCATCTCCGTTTGCATGCGAGCGTCTGTTTTGGATTTCTTATCTTTTGGAACCAGCGTAACGTATACGTACTTCGTTATTTACCTTAACGCGAGAGTCATCAATTTTAAATTTCTTCATTTTTTCTTTGATTTGCTCGTCTGTTAAGGCACGCTCTTCTGGTTTCGCTACTTCATCATTAGCTTTATCAAGGGCCGCTTGTTGATCTTGAGACACTTGGTAAGTCTTGCCAGATTTCTTAGCCTTTCAGCACGTTTTGCGTCTAATTTTTGGCGACGCTCTTCGGTGATTTTCTTATCGCGAGCGATGCGATAATCCATTACATCACGCATGTTTTCTTGGTAAATACGCAACGCATATTGGCGATCATTTTCGTTCATTTGCTCCCGTTTTGTTACCACCTCATCGATAAGAGGCATGAGCTCATCTTTTGTATAGCTGGTGCCATCAAAAGCAAAACCATGAGTATCAGTAATAGCACCATGTTTGATAAGTGTTTGCAGTGCCGTATATGTCCAATCATTTGGCGTTACAACATCTGCACTTACATGGTGTTGTACTTTGGTAGAGCTGCTAATTGTCTCTACATCAGCACCGATACCATCAATCATAGGACGTGCACTTGGGATAGCAATACTTTCAGCGTGTACGAAACCAACAGAGGCTACTAAGCACACCGCTCCAATCCCTAATGCACGACGGATAACATTCATTTGACGTGTATGTTTTGCATTCATAAGAGTCTCCTTAAAATTACATTTTATACAATCTATTATATGAGTACCCTTGTGATACGTCAACTGTATAACCTTACACCTGTGTAATACAATAATTATGAGGCCCTAGATTCACCTGAATCATTGCAATAACAGGACCTATAAAATTAAATCATAGTATACAAAAAGACCTTACACCCAGATGATGTAAGGTCTCTGCATAACGGAGGATTAGGATTCGAACCCTAGCGACGGTAACCCGCCCTAACGATTTAGCAAACCGTCCTCTTCAGCCTCTTGAGTAATCCTCCATGCTTTACTGGGTAATCATATCATACCCAATAAGGCATTGTCAATGAAAAACCGCTAACTACTAGAGTCTCTAATAGTTAGCGGTTTATAATATTATTTACTACTATATTAAATATAGTATTCTATGTAGTCATCGAGGGATTTTCTTTTTCCTCAGCCTTACCGTTATTAGTACGACGAGGTTTACGGACATACATATTTTTCTGGATCCGTTTCAAAAATAACCATGTCTTTAGGAATATCATGTTTAATAACAAGGTTACAACCGATTTTTGTGCGGGCACCGATAGTAATATCCCCTAAGATTTTTTTGTGCCTGTACCGATGAGCACTTCGTCTTCGATCGTTGGATGGCGTTTTATCTGTTTAGAGGACATACCGCCTAACGTGACTTGATGGAACAGTGTCACATTATCACCTACGATGGCAGTTTCACCGATGACAACGCCCATACCATGGTCAATAAATAAACCGCGGCCAATCGTTGCACCTGGGTGAATTTCAATGCCCGTTACGTGACGAGAATGTAAGGCCACACGACGCGCCAAGGTTGGCCATCCCGCCTTATAGAGGCGGTGCGCAAAGAAATGCCAGAATAAGGCCGTAATATGCGGATACGTCCAAATAACCATCCACACGCTTGTTGCGGCTGGGTCAGAATCCATTACGCGCTAATATTATATTGAATTTTTGCCCCATAATTCGCGCAAACCTTGCATCATAGTGACTCCATCTCAAATAACTCTACTCATATATAATATATAGTATACAACATATGCAGTACGTATTCCTATACATAAGATGTTTTATCTATAAGAAATTCGTTACTTTACGTATTCATTATTCGGGAAGTCCAATAGGGATAAGTATTTTTCCACCCCATCTGGTGCAATAACGACGATATTCGCATTTGGCGTTTCGCGAGCAATGCGCTTAGCCGCTACGATGGCTGCCCCCGCTGAAAGTCCAATAGAAACACCGCTTTCACGCATAAAGGTTTGTACTTCGCTAAAGGCTTCTTCATCGCTCACAGTTTGTACGCCGTCCATCAAGCTTTGGTCGAAGTTCTCTGGAATGAAACCAGCACCAATGCCTTGAATTTTGTGAGGACCACCCTTGCCTTCTGTAATGGCCGGAGATCCTGTTGGTTCCACTGCGATAGCTTTCAGATTCGGATTATGCTCTTTCAATCGTCTAGTAACACCTGTGAAAGTACCACCTGTACCGATACCTGCCACAAATACATCTACATTTGGCACTTGCTCTGCGATTTCAGCGCCCGTAGTACGGTAATGCATATCTGGATTCGCAGGATTTACAAATTGGCCCAAAGTAAACGCATTAGGATATTTCTCTAAGATTTCATTTGCTCGTTCAAGAGCACCCTTCATGCCCGTTTCTTTCGGCGTTAAGATGAGCTGTGCACCGTACGCCTTAATAAGTTCACGACGTTCTTTACTCATGCTTTCAGGCATAATAATTACAGTTTTAATATGTAAGATAGCGCCCACCATAGCAAGAGCAATACCTGTATTACCACTTGTAGCCTCTACGATGATGCTATCCTCATGGATGCGGCCTTTCTCCTTGGCGTCTTGCAACATGCCAAGAACGGCACGGTCTTTCACAGAGCCACCTACATTATATTTTTCAAGTTTTACATAAATATTGGTATTTGGTAATTGATATACCGGAGTTTTACCAATCAGTTCAGTTGTTTGATTTGTTACTATGCTCATCTGATCCTCCCTCTAGCGACAGATGATAAAAATCGTCCTCAGGAATATCCCAAGGACGATATGTACTTTCACCTTGTTACTCACTATACACTGGGTATAAACGTTTATGCATTCTGATTAATACAACCATACTCTAACACCTGAATCAATCCATTGTCAAGAGAATGAGAATAACTTTTTAAAACCCAAAAAAATACAGGAAATAACTAGGTTCATCTATTTACTTGTAAGCACGTCCACCACCACATCCCACGTGATAGGCACGAATATGATGGCTAAAGATAATCCAATAAAGAGAACGGCCCCCACCAATATACTTAGACGAGGAACTAAGGATATAACAACGCTCTTGGCCAATCTATATGCTTTACTTAAGTCATAATGTAACGCTACATGGCCCCATAAGAAGCCTGCCAGTACATAGGAAATAATATAAGGATCAAGAATCACATGTGTGGCTAGTTCATTATTGGTGTGCATAATGCGGTTGATAACGGGTGAAACTAGTACATTGACAAGCATAGCTAACACCTTGAACCACACAACGCAGACAATATATGTCCACATGCTCCGCTTGGTCATCCACAGCATGTATAGGTGTCCTATTATACTTGCCCCCAGCGAGCCCTTCTCGTTTTCCATGTATCGCTCCATCCAAGATGGCGGCGCCTTGCCCTCCTCTACTTGGCTGTAGTAGAAGGATAGATTTCTTTCACCATGGGCTACATCGACAAGCCCCAAAACTTGGAATACGACGAGCAAAAACAAGACCGCTACAACGACTTGGAAACTTTCACTAAAGAAAATATCCATAAAATCAACACCGAGATGGCCTATGTTCTTAAGATTGCCGTATATATCGTAAAAGGCTAGATATATAGCATTTGTTAGGAAAATATCCATAACAAATAGGAGCAACACAAAGATAATATAGCCGTTCCATCGAGTCCATTTGCTTTGTGATTCTATATAGGTGTTCGTCCCTACCATAATCGACGCAGGGTGTATAGACAAGGTCACACCAATCATAAAAAACATTATGAACGATGTGACCATTGTTAAATATTCGTATGCCATATTAACGGTATGCTACGCGCTCAGGCTGCATGTCGTGGAAATGAAGGCGCTCTTTTGCAGTCTTTTCCCACTCTGTACCAGGCTTGCCATAGTTTGCGTATGGATCGATGGACAAACCCCCGCGCGGCGTAAACTTGCCCCATACCTCGATGTACTTAGGATCCATCAACTTCACAAGATCTTTCATAATGATGTTGATGCAGTCCTCGTGAAAGTCCCCGTGATTGCGGAAACTAAATAGGTATAATTTTAAAGACTTGGACTCTACCATTTTCTTATCTGGTACGTAAGAAATATAGATTGTCGCAAAATCTGGTTGACCTGTCATAGGACACAAGCTTGTAAACTCAGGGCAATTAAACTTAACGAAGTAATCGTTATCAGGGTGCTTGTTATCAAACGCCTCTAACACCTGTGGTGCATAATCAGTAGGGTAATCGGTCTTGTGACCTAACATCGTTACCCCTTGTAACTCTTTTTCAGATCTGCCGGATGCCATAAGGAACCTCTTTCTATAAACGCTATAACTCTATAATTAAGATATATTAAATAGTTCATGTAACACTTAATTATAGCATATAAGGAATTAACTAAAGCGCTACATTCTCATGCATCAAAGGTAAAAAGCATATTCTTCTACACCACTCTTTCAATCATTATGTAATAAAAAGGGATATATGGATTTTATCCTGTCCTCAAATATATCTGCACCAACATAATAAGCCCCTGATGGTATCATTTATTATGCTAGTCCTATTCGTTCTAACATATAAATACATTTGTTATATATACTCGTATTGATTTTATAGGTTTCATGATTCTTATCTATCCTTTTCGTATCAATTATATAACATTAATCAGTAAAACAAGCTCTTTTTCATAGTTACATTATGTTCTTTCGTCACATTTAGATTGCATAAAATTTAAGTTTATAATAAAATTTTCATATACATTTGGTAATGTTAATACATTCAGAGAAATATAACACCTTATGGAGGTCCCTTATGAAATTAAAACAGCTTATTTTATCTAGTATCGCTGTAGGTGCACTAGCTTTCACATTTGGCGTTGCACAGCCTGCACAAGCAGCTATTGGCATGGAGAATCCTGGTCCCGCGATGAACCTTGAGAAACCTGTATCTGTAACAACACAGCATCACATCAATGTAGATGGCAAGGTAGTTGAGCCTATTAATGGTCAGCAAAACGTAATCTATGTAGACGGCCAACCACTCGTAGCATTGCGCCAAGTATCTGAAGCATTGGGCTATAAAGTAGCTTGGGATGAACCTACTAAAACAGCATTGGTAGATATGAACATCGCTACATTGGCGATTCAACCAGGCTCTGCTGATGTTATTACGCCATGGCAAATTAAAGATTATCAACCTTGATACATCTGAATCCTTCTTACCAGCAGCTCGCAAGGTAGACGGAACCATCTTTGTAAAACCACAAGTGTTCAAATTATTGTTGAACCAAGTAAACATTACAAAGGGACGAAATCTTCATCGCCCCTCAACGCGCACAATTGGCATCCACTACAAACACAGAGGTATCCCACAAGAATGAACTCAACACATTCTTACCGCCATCCCAAAAGGACGTAAAGAAAAAAGAAGATCCAAAAGCGACAGAAAAACCGCTTATTAAAATCAAAAAAACATTGGCTAAAGACTCTGCAACTACAACAAATACAGAAGCTACTGAAAAATCTGAATACCAACGTCCAAGCGGCTTAGATCGCTAATCCATAGGCATACAACAAAAGGTCCCCAATGGACTGCTTCCCATTAGATATAATCTTAGGGTGTACAGTCCATAGGGACCTTTTTATTCTATAAATGTAACTAAAATAGATTATTTCAAAATCAATTATTTGCCAAAAACCATAGCGGTTAAGTGCTGTATTACCATTACCATATATAGCTATGATCTTTTCGCCATGAAATAGTCAGCTACTGCTAGAGAGTATGCTGCAATATCATTGTAATCAGAGTATTTTGGTGCAACATTAGTCACAGTAATGTTTTCAATAGTAGTACTAGCTTTAGGAGTAGTCAATTTGTTTGTAGTAGAGTGCAGGATCTGTAACAGTTACAGTAGAGCCCATAGCTGGATTAACATAACCTGTTGGAGTAGATACTGGTGGACGTTGGGAATCAGTATATTTGTAGCCATAAGAAGCGTCCGCTTGTTGAGGTGCTACTGTAACTACGCCAAAACGCAAGTACAGTGGCTGCCAAAACGATAGAGAATTGTTTTGATGCTTTCATAAAAACCTCCAAATAAGCACTAAAAAGTATTTGTTTATCAAAAATTATGATAACGGAGATTTATTATAAACTATCTACATAAACGCACAATGAAAGTAGTTAAATATCATTTATATTTCATTTATCACTTTTATTTTTGATACCTTTTGAAAGCATCTTTTCACCCGCATCCATTTGACGTTTTCACATCTATCATAGGATGCTTTTAAATCCTCAGGAGGCTTGAAAGTTATCGAGATCTTTAGACGACTCAGATGCACGCTTTGCTATTTTCACTAGCTTGCTTCATGCCCAGCTTTAATCCGGTCCATATTCTCATCGATCTCATCGAAGAGTCTTCATCATAGAGGATAAAATTACTACTCCCGTGGGACGTAATATTGAGTGGCCCCATCGTGAGCTGCCCATTATCGATACGCAACGCATCTGTGAAATGGTCGTAATATTCGTATTTCACTTCACATCACTAAAGGACAGATGACGCCCTTATTGTGAAAGTTCCCAGTAATGCTTTTGGATCGGTATAAGCATATAGTGGCCTTCTCCAGACCAGAAATTACCCCACACTCCATATCACGAGGCTGAGCCTTCGCTTTTAAAGTTCAAATTAGCCGACACCGGTACAACAAATTCAGGTGTTTTAAGAGCCTCACTACTATCAAGGTCCTTTGCTATCCCTGTAATCGTATAGGCTCTTGTATCTAGATTATATACACCTTTTGCCTCTAATTTGCCACTATATACATTAGCATTAACATTTTCAAAATTTAAAATGCCATCTTGGTACGTCACATCACCCACTACGTTTTCAAAGGTAAGCGCAGGAATACGTAAAATAGGCATCGTTACACGGCCTTTAGCCAACGGTCGATTAAAATCACCAGTTACTCGCGTCAGCAAGGTCATAGCATCGTGAATATCATCGCCAAAACCAAGAGAGGCGGGGTCCACACCTTTCACATCAAACTGTAAATCTAACTGAGGCATGCGATGCTTTAACACATCCTTTAAATCAACGCGACCTTTTAGTGTCATTCCATCACCAATAGCGGTTCCACCAAACTTACCGGTTTCCATATCAATGCGAATAGCGCGCTTACTATCAAGATGGATTTTAGCCTCTACATTCTTCATCACATAGTGACGATTTTTCTGAAAGATTTCTAGCTGATTATTTCTAAGTGTAATGGTAAGGTCCAAATGTTGACCTTCCCAATTAAAATTACGAACCTTTTTAGCCAATTCCTCTTGCCGATCTTGCGTCGTCTTTTTAGGCGGCTTAGGTCGCGGCTCCACCTCATCAAGAGGCTTATTCACATCAGGTGAGGCAGGCACGAAGTCGAGCCGGTTGTTATCATCTAAATCGACTACAATGGTCGCATCATTTAGCTCGATTCCGTTTATGGCAGAAGCCTTAAGTTACAGTGACTACGTCCCACATATTAACGCGTATCTTACCACTGGGAACGGTGAGCAATTCACGACCTTCAGGGTCCTTCCACACCAAATCGGTAAAGGATAATGTCCCCCACGGCGTTGCAGTTAAACTCTCTACGGTTACAGAACCACGCATCATCGTTTGTCGCGCCATAACCTCGTTGAAGATAACACCCATCCCACGACTCGCTATTGTAGCCAATACAAAGAAAATAATCGCTCCAATGGCAAGAAAAGCAGCAATGCCTTTTAGGCCTTTCTTATACAATTGTTTATATTTTGTCCAATAGGAACGTATGTAATATTTCATAGCATTATTATATCATGTTGAAGATGTCCAATCAAAATAAAACTATTCTCTAAATGCTAATAATAGGGCTCTGAAGCATTAAGGGAAAAGCAGTAAAATTAAATATCTATTTACGTACATTTCAATTCACATTGGGCATCATATATGAGACTTCAAGGTATACATAGGTTGATGGGACTAATGTTTACTAAACGTAATAAAAAGCGTTGCCTATACCGTATGAGCGACTTAGCTCGCTTTGGAGCGAAGAAGGTATAGACAACGCTTTTTAATTTAAATGTCGAGTTAGAGTTGGGCCCCATCAACCTAATGCTAATAGCTTAAGAATTGACGCCCAAGTTAAGGAAATTACGCTTTTACGCCTTTGCCGTATTTTACAAGGCTTTCTGCTTCAATTTCTTCTTGAGTGCGATAGTCTTGAGGAATATTGGACAAGCGAATCCAGCTGCGTACAGCTTCTACTAATACGATAAGGATCATGAGGAACATCGCAGCACTGAATGCTACTAGAATCCATTTACCAGCTGGGATATAGCTATTAAATACGTTTTCAAAGTCTGCAGCAATCGCAACGATGGCCATTAGGATACATGGAATACCTGTAACCCATGCATAGCGTTTGCGGCCAAGTCGCATAATAACAGTAGTACTTACAGCCAATGTCATAGTACCTAATAATTGGTTAGATACGCCGAATAGAGGCCAGATAATACCAATGTTACCTTGTAGAACTAGGTAGCCCCACAAGATACAAATCAAAGCTGCACAACCATATACGCCAGGAGCCCAATGTTGGTCGTTGAACTTAGGATGGAAATGACCTAATAATTCTTGAAGCAAGTAACGACCTACACGAGTACCAGCATCGATCAAAGTCATGATGAACAAGGCTTCGAACATGATACAGAAGTGATACCAGTAACCCCATCAAGTGATCCATGTTAGGCAATCTGGAGAAGATATGAGCCATACCTACTGCAAGGGATACGGCGCCACCAGGACGGTGCATCAAGTCTTCCCCAACCATTGCGGACAATGCTGGCAATTCATGTACTTGAAGACCTAGTGCTTTAAAGGATTCTACTGTGGAGTTAATAGCGAAAGTAATCGTCTGGATGCAATGCAGTGGCTGCAATCAACGCCATCATAGCGATGAAAGCCTTCTGTTAACATCGCACCATAACCGATAGGTAAGATTTCTCTTTCATTAGTAAGCATTTTAGGTGTTGTACCTGTAGCAATTACTGTATGGAAACCAGATAACGCACCACATGCGATAGTAATGAAAGATGTAAGGGAATACAGAACCTTTCAATACAGGACCGCCACCCCAGATATATGGAGTAACAGCTGGCATTTGGATTTCAGGCATTACGATGATAATACCGAGAGCCAAGGCGCCAATTGTACCGATTTTAAGGTATGTAGATAGATAATCACGAGGAGCGAGCAATAACCATACTGGCAATGCTGCTGCAAAGAAACCATACACAGCAAGCATGATTTCAATAGTTTGCAGAGTCGTATGTGAACCAAGAAAGCATATTCGCTAGCCGCGATGTTAGGGACCGTAGATAATGCCTACGAAGATTAACGCTACACCAATGATAGTAGCCTCTTGGATTTTACCGGGACGCAACCATTTTCAAAATAAATACCGATAAAAATAGCAATTGGAATTGTAGCGAATACGGAGAAGAATCCCCAAGGAGAGTTATGCAATGCGTTCGCTACTACTACGGCCATACCAGCGAGGGTAATAACCAATAGGAACAAGGTAGCAAGCATAGCACCAAAACCAGCTAGTTTACTGATTTCTTCGCGTGCAATATCCGCGATAGACTTTACCGTCATAGCGAACTGAAGCGAACAAGATAACCATGTCATGTACAGCACCGGCTAATACGGAGCCGATAAGGATCCATAAGGCACCAGGCAAATACCCGAACTGGGCTGCAATAACTGGGCCTACGAGCGGGCCTGCACCTGCAATAGCTGCAAAGTGATGACCAAAGGTTACCCATTTGTTAGTTGGCACGTAATCGTGACCATCGTTGTGAATCATAGCTGGCGTCGGACGATATTGGTCCAGGTCAAGCACCTTAGCCGCTATGAAAGCCCCATAAAAAGCGGTACGCTAGAATCAGAATACACGCGAGGCAATAACTAAGTAAATACCATTCATAACCATATAAACACCTCCATTTGTTTCGTGACATGGAGTATATGAAAATTCTGATAAAAACTTATGTTTCCATGCCACTTTGGATTGTAAAAAAATGTTAGTACTTACACTTTCATTGTATAACTAATCATGAAGTGTCAACTACTATTTAGTCATTTTGAAAAGCTCTCTATAACTTAAAGACATAACAAAAAGGCATCCTCCACATGGAGAATGCCTTAATAAGTGTAGAAAAATAGTTTATATCTATAGTCTTACCACGATACCAGCTTCGTGGAGAGCCTTCTTAATATCTTTTATAGTTAACACTTTATTGTGTAACAATACGCCAGCAAGGGCACCAGTTACATTCGTTTTTGTAAATAAATCCACAAAAATGCTTTGTACATTACCTGCACCACCGAAAGCCGTTACAGCACATCTACTACTCGGCTAATGCTTGATATAATTCAATATCAAAGCCAATGCCCTGTGCCATGTCTATCGATACTTGTTACCAATAACTCACCTGCACCGCGTTCTACCGCTTCTTTTGCCCATTCAAAAGAGCATTTCTACGCTGTCCAGATTCACCTGTCTGACCATGACCGTAAGCGTACCATACCTTATCAAAAGGATTATATTTTACATCAAGACATACAACGATGCCTTGGTTACCGAACTTTTTAGCCCTTCTGTAATAAGGGATGGATTAGCCAAAGCGGCGGTATTAATGAAATCTTATCAGCACCAGCTTTCATAAGAGCCGTCATATCCTCAACAGAGGTTATACCCACCACCAACAGTGAGTGGCATGAATACCTTATCAGAGGATTTAAGAACCATGTCTGTGAAAGTTTTACGACCCTCTGTTGTAGCCGTAATATCTAATAATACAAGCTCATCTGCCTTGTATTTCATAACGTTCTGCACATTCTACTGGATCCCCTCGTCAACCATATCACGGAATTGTACGCCATTCTGTACGTGACCATTTCGCCACACCAAGGCAAGGGATAATACGTTTTGCTAACATTCAGTCGTCCTCCTATTTTTTTGAGTCTGCGTAAGCTTCTGTAATATTACCAAACGTACGCAACAAATTCAGACCTACGATACCACTTTTTTTCAGGGATGGAATTGCATTCCATATGCTCTGCCACGTTCAACTACACCAGGTACATCGATACCATAGTTGGCTGTGGAAATGATATATTCAGGATCTGTATCTACATAATAGGAATGAACGAAATAAGTATATTGATCGTCTACATTACTGAAAATGGACTATCTTGATAATGAACTACATTCTTGTTCCAGCCCATGTGAGGTACACTGAGACCAAGATCGCGAGAATTTCTTTTTACCTTTGCCAGGAATAAGACCCTAAACCTGGAGTTGGACCGTACTCTTCAGATTCCTCAAATAATAATTGCATACCTAAACAAATGCCTAATAGGGAATTTCACGCTTTACTACTTCATGAAGTACATCGACTAAGCCGCGCTCTTTTAGAACCGCTACTGCCGATGCATACGCGCCTACACTCAGCGAAGAACGCCATCAGCGTTTAATATAACCTCAGGATCCGCTGTTAGCACTGCATCGAGGCCGATGTGAGCAAAAGCTTTCTGGACGTTAAAATGTGTTCCTGCGTCACAATCTATAATGGCAATCATAATAAACTCCTTTCAACCGCCTTAATGAGCCCTAGAGAAACATACTGAGGGCTCAAACGATTCACGCATTCACGTTGTTTTTCGATATATATATTCGTCAAAGAAAAAGAAAGTCCTGCCTATAGATTGCGTATAAAGCTAAACTCCATTCTATAGAATGAAAATTCGATATCAAAACGCTTAAAATAATTAGTATAAGTGATATATTCTTAATGATTAATTCATGAATTGTTTTAATATATGCGCATTACATCACCATCTTGAGCCATTGGAATAGTAAGGCGCAACCAACCGTCTCGTTGACCTCGGCGCACTTGGTATCCTTCTGTTAGCCATGCATCAGCAAGGCCATCTGCATCCGCATCAGGAGCCTCAAATTTGCTTCGCTCTTGTAATAGTGAATTCCTAGCTCATCAAATAGAGCCTCCCATTTAGCCCGTTCCTCTGCATTTTGAGATACTGTTCTCGCCAAGAACGCTTGATCATCGAAGGCTGCCTCTGCGGCCACTTGGGACAATGTATTGAGATTATAGGGCAAACGAATGGTTTGTATGTAGTTTGCCAATTCTAAGGGAGTCATCATGTAGCCTACGCGGTAATTAGCAAGGCCATAAGCCTTGGAGAAAGTCCTCATGATAGCTACATTGGGGAACTCATCTAATAGAGAGCGTACCGTAGGAACTGCAACAGATGTAACAAAGTCAATATAAGCCTCGTCTACGATAACTAGTGTTTCCTTTGGCACAGCTTCTACGAATTTACGAATGTCTTCTACGGACTCATAGGTTCCAGTTGGATTGTTGGGGTTACAAATCCACACGAGGCGTGTTGTTTCATCGACGGCTTTCACAAGAGCTGAGAAATCATATTGTCCTGTTTCAAAATCATGACGATGTATTGGGACACGCCGTCCACATAACCTCTAAAGGTGAGGCCTGTATAGTAGGATTGAAGCGGCTCTGTAGACACGTCAATGCGAACCTGTTGGCCTGTTTCCTCCACTTGATTAGCCATATCTACGAGATTGTCTAAAATGCGTTGCGCTCCGGCCGGCAAGATGATTTGATTTAGCTCATTCTTAATGTCTTGCACCGTACCAAATAAGCGAGGCCATACAGTTAAAAATGGATATAACGCACTATTTTTAAAGTCGGAAATCAACTCGTTATAGCGTGGTAAGTATTTAGTAAACAAAGCCTCTAATAGCTCTGTTCGTTCCTCATCACTAAGGCCAAGCGCATCGGTAATAGCACGAGAGAAACGAGCGTCCCCAATCTCAAGCAATAAGTTATTACCAAGCTGCGTTTCATTTACCTCTTTAATGATGGCAAAGCATTCTTGCTCGGCCTCAATGCCTTCATAGCCTACCATCTCAATGCCGCCTTGCGTCACTTGGTTCACATCACCACGGTGCTTTTTATTTTTCATAAATACATCGCCCAAATAGTAGAACGTAAGAGGCAACTCAATATTTGTAGTAGCCAAAAAACGACCGATTGGCATGGTCAAATCAGGACGAATTACGACGGACGCTTCAGAGCTATCCATGAACTCGTACATATGCTGACCGCGCCCCATTGCATAGCCATTAAATACATCTTTGTACTCCACAAGAGGCGTAGAGATCTTAGTGTACTGGCGGCTACGACATAGACCGAGCACATATTGGCTCACATCATCCTTGCGCTCCGCTACGGCCCCTATATCATCGCGGAACCCCGTAGGTAATTGCTGCTGTACCATCGTAAACATCCTTTCTATCATTTCATTTCTCATGCCTGTAAAAGCCCAATACACTCTATTTTTATAAGTTATATTCCTCTACAATTTACTATGAGAAAAAAATTTACCTATATCGATACTTTTCTAATTTATCGCTTTTATCTAACTAAAGTACGAAATATAATATAACAGTTCTATAGAATTGTCAATAGAACCGTTATGATTTCATGTTATTAATATAAAGATACTACGCCTATGGCTTATATCCTTTTATAGGTTATAGTTAAATATATATAATTAAGGATTAATTTTGACTTTTGTAACGATAGATACATAGACTTATCAACTTCATCTAAGTCTTCAATCTTATACTTCGTTTTACTTTCATTAAAATGATAATATTTCTTTACATGATCTAATAAAACTTTGGACTCTTGGTTTTGTTTGGAGAAGAATAGGACACAATTCATCTTATTATCAAAGACAATCATATTATCCTTACATAATAAGTATAGATACGAGCTGCCATATCTTTCTCTACAAAGGCATCAAAGAAAATAAGGAAATTTAGAGTTAGAGAAACTAGTATCAGATACAATAAATTGGCTACCCAATTTGCTAATATGAATTACATTCTTAGGCCCCAAACTCTAAAAACTACACTACGGCCAACCAGCTCATCTGATGATGGTTCATGATAAAACATAAAAAGCTATAAAAGCTGTTATTAAAGCAATTAAAACAATAAGTCCAATCAGTAGTTTTCTCATTATATACTCCCACTTACCTTTGCCTGCCAACCAAAATGGATGGATAGATGCAATACTATCATTATCATTAACCTATAAAGCTGAAGAATTTAATTGTAATAAGTCCCACATCATTATAAATCAAATTTGTTATCTCAAACTTATCATTTAAAGTAAAATAGCCTTTTAATTCATTATAAGAAAAGGCATAGCTATTCATGCTTTCACCATGGATAGAGACAACAGACATGGGCTCAACTACCACATCAATAGGTACTGCATGACGTCCTAGTTGATCGATTACAAACTTAGCTTGTGCTCTGTCACATACCAAAATTTGTCCCCAAATCATATAAGCTTGATTTTCCTTTTCCTTCCATTCATCATACTTCTTGCGTTGTCTACTATTATAGAGTATACCAATAAACATAATAAGGGTTAGGATTTTTAAGTATTATCTCCATACGTTCTGTTCCTCTAAAATTCTAATTAGCTAATACATTAAAAATTCATAAAAATAATTACAGTCATACAGACTAGCATATACGGAATGAAATAAAAGATAAAGCATGTTAGCAGAACGGCATAAACGTTCTTTCTCAGAAGCCGATAAATCTGTAACCGCTTTAGCAACTTTATTTCTAGAATAAATATCACCTAATACTGCCAATAAAAAGATTACTGCGAATACTCTTGTCCCCCACAAGGTCTGTCCCCAAGAAATTACAGTATATGCTACCACAGCGAGACCTTTTATTAACTGAAAAATTTTAATTACTACACTCTTCTTTTAAATCAATATTATTTAATCGAAAAAGACTGCACTTTAAAAACATCGAATAAGTATATGAAAAATACGCAAATTATTATATATGTTCCAGCACTATAATTCATATTATCTCCTATAATACTTAACGATTCTGTGCATCTAAATCACGGTAATATATAAAAAAGGCCTATACTTTCACCCATATGTTACATAGAACAGAGCCAAGTATAGACCTTTTGTAATTATCCCCAAATTTTTTCTATATCTGCCACGCTATGTGCGTCAGAGCCAAGTACAAATGGCACGCCAATAACGGCTGCCATGCCTTGGATGAAACGGCTTGGATACATTTCACGGCAGTCTGGTTTGAAGAAGCCACTCATGTTGTAGTCTAGTTCGCGCCCTTGTACGCGCATGATATGCAAGATATCGCTTACCACCTGCGCATTGCGGCGATCCAAGTGACGCTCAAAGCCAAAGTGGTGTTGGTATTTCTTGATCAAATCAAAGTGACCAATGCGTTTTGGCGTATATTCACCGAGGTCAGCGCGTACAGCTTGGCGCACAGTAGAGTAATATTTGTAATATAACTCATATTGCTTTTGAATCCACGGACCAAAGCCACGCTCAAATTCTTTAGGGCTATAGTCTAAGCAATAAAAGGCATTATTAACGCCTTCCATAAAGTGAACAGATAAAATATTATCATCCGTCAATGGACCGTAGCGATCAAGGAACTCTTGAATATCTGTTTCAAATCCTGGAATATAATCCACTTCAAAGCCAAGGGAGATGTCGATATGCGTGCCATAAGCACGTTGCAATTGACGGCCTAATTCTAGATAGGAATCTACTTGATTCAATTTCAAAGACGCCGTGTTATAAGCCTTTTTATCGCCACCGTATTCAGCAGCAAAGCCCGCAGGCAATGGTGCATGCTCAGTGAGGCACACCTTTTCAATGCGCAACTCGATGGCCTTTTCAATCATCAACGCAGTGCGGTCGCCACTACCATGGGGACACAATTCTGTATGTACATGACCGTCCACAAGTCGGCTGCGATACTTGCTATAGCCAACGAACTGTCGTTCATCTTTCATGTTCATTCAATCACCCTATTCGCCCTAACCCGTAGCGAACCCTTATCTATCATCTTTACATTATTAATGTATCTAATTAATGTGTCTATTTAATGTATCTAATTAATATTCCTCATTTATATATGTATTATTATTATATTATTATCTACGTTTTATTATACCAATAATGCGTATGTTTCGGTATCCTGATATTTACCATGTTTGAAACCAACTTGAGGTGTTAGCCCACAGTAGGTAAAGCCAAACCGTTCATGTAACGCTGTACTTGCCGCATTTCCCGCCGTAATAACAGACACCACCGTATGTAATGTTTCCGTTTCTTTCGCATATTCTAATATATGGGCCATCAATTTAGACGCCACACCTTTACCGCGATACTCTTGATGGATGTAGATAGATAATTCGACAGTGCTTTTGAAAGCATCCTTTGTTCTATATGGTGAAAGCGATGCATAACCTACAACTACATCATCTATAAGGCCCACAAAAATGCAGTGCTCCACCGTTTGATGCGCCGCAAACCACGCCTGCCACTCTGGCAACGTACGCGGCTCAAGATCAAGGGTGGCTACGCCGTTCACAACCTCGTAATTGTAAATATCTAAACAATCTGCAACATCATTCTTTGTAATTGATCGAATTACTAATTCACTCATAAGTATTCCTCAAAACTGTGGATATCCTAAAAAACATTATTTCTATTTAACATAATATATAAAAAGAGCCCACATACGCAAGAAAAAGGATGAACTGTTCGTAGTACATACCATTTCACATTTCTGCATTTTTAAGAAGTAAAAATTGCATATTTTACGTCTATATCCCCAATACAACAAAACTGAGTGGTAAAAACATCAATTTTTACCACTCAGTTTATATATTTAAGTTTTAATTGTAAATATATGAGAAGATTAAACTACTAGAAATAAAAGTACTGTAATAACAATCAAAGCCCCAATCACAGCGTAATCCATAGTTTTCAATCCTACAGATGCTGCAAAGCTATGTGTAGGTCCACCGAAGCCACGTAGTTCTAGGGACAACGCCATTGTTTCGGAGCGGCCTAAGGATTTTAAGAGCAATGGTTGGATTACGGATGCGTAAGATTTCATGCGCTTCAAGAAGTTGCCTTCTAAAGATAAGCCACGGCACGCTTGTGCCTCTTGTACAGCATGACTTTCAGCAATGAAATCAGGTACAAAGCGAAGTGCTGCCGTGAACATAAATGCATATTCATAAGGAATTTTGCATTGTGTTACGAGTGCTGCTGTAAGGTCTTGTAATTTTGTAGTTGCTAACAAGCAAATGAATACAAGTGTCATCGCAAGCATACGCAAGCCAGATACGATGGCAGATGTTATATCGCCACTGCCGAGGAATTGAACGACACCAAGGAATACAGCAAAACTAGTCAATGCCACTACGGCCTTATGTTGTTTGATCAATAAACCTGCAACAAATAACACGACAAGTTCTACAACGACCAAAGCCAATAACGATGCCCAGTCGCGTAATAGAATGGCCCACACAGATACAGCGAGGGTCATCAAGATTTTTGTTAACGGTACTAAACGTTCCATATGTCCCTCCTATTTTCCGCTCAACTGAGCCACTAACTTAGATTTCAATTCATCCATGGATTTGCAATAACCGAGGGATGGTACCGCTAGTGAAAGTTCCACACTTGGCGGTTTTGTAAGGCCTAGGTCTTGCAATTCGTCCGTAGATTTCTTGAATAATTCCTCTGGACTGCCATCAAAGGCAACGGTTTGGTTACCCATGATGAGTGCACGGCTACATTCGCTAGCCATGATTTCCATATCATGTGTAATGAGAAGGATCGTAATGCCTTCTTGATTAAGTTGACGCAATAGTGCTAACAACTCTTTGGTTTCCTTACCATCTTGACCACTTGTTGGTTCGTCGAGGATAAGGATTTTAGATTGCATTGCTAGTGCAGAAGCGATAGCAACGCGTTGTTTTTCGCCGCGGCGCAATGTTGGAGGATACGCTTCACGTAAGTGAGCGATACCTGTACGTTCCAACACTTCATCAACGATGCGTTTCACTTCGGATTTACTGCGACCCTAGTGATTCAGGACCGAAGGCAACCTCTGTGGCTACTGTTGGTCTGAACATTTGGCGATCTGGTTGTTGGAATACATAACCAATAAATTGACCCCGTTTAGATGGCGGCATAGACGTAATATCCGTGCCGTTATAGTACATGCGACCGTCGCTCGCCTTTTCAAGACCAACGAGCAAACGAGTGATGGTCGTTTTACCACAACCATTGCGACCACCGATGGCAATATATTCGCCCGCCTTCGATGGTGAAAGTCACATCACGGAAAGATGTCTACAGATGGCACATAGCCAAAGCGGATGTTTTTCAACCTTAAGCATGAGCGCCACCGTCCTTTCCTTGTACATCATCAACGCGTTGAATTGGTTTTCTATCTTCTACTACAGTAGTGTTTGTTTGGTTATTGGCAGAGTTGCTTTCACCATGCACCTCAGTTTGAATAGCGTGAGCCATTTCAATTTGGTGCAAGCCCTTGATAGCAGACTCGATGCTAAGCCAAGGCTCATCGCTGTGGAAGCCCGCTTGTTCAAGTTCCATATACGTGGTGAACACAGATGGCAACGCATCTACGTGAATATTGTGTTCGTACATGTAACGAAGCGTAGTTGGTACATCATCATCACATGCAATAGAGCCATCCACCATGAGAGCCATGCGGTTTGCATACGGCAATACAGCGTGTAAGTCATGGTCGATAACGACAACGGTAATACCGTGTTTTTGATTTAAATCACCTACGAGGCGATATAATTCGGCAGTCCCATCTGGGTCGAGGGAGCTCGTTGGTTCATCAAGAACAAGAACCGTTGGGTTCGTAGCCAATACGGAAGCAATCGCCAAACGTTGGCGTTGACCACCGGATAGACTTGTAATTTTGCGATCTTCTAAGCCGATAAGACCAACTTGTGCAAACACCTCTTCAGAACGTGCTTTAATTGTATCACGATCATAGCCGCGATTTTTCCATAGCAAAGGCCACTTCTTCACGAACTGTCATCGTTACGAGTTGAGTGTCGTAATCAGCGAGAACCACACCGATATGGTTTGCTAGCTCTGGAATTTCCATTTGCGTAGTCGCTTTACCATCTACAAAGACCATGCCTTCAAGGCGGCCGCCGTAGAATTTAGGTACAGCCCCTACCATGGCCATGCAAAGGGTACTTTTACCACAACCGGCAGGACCAGTCACAACGAGGAAGTCACCATCATGTACATCGAGATTGATGTTTTCAAGAGATGGTGTCGTCGCCTTAGGATGGTAGTAATTTACGTGTTCAATGGAAATCTTAGCTTGGCGCTCAGGCAAGATTGTCAAATGACTATGATCGGAGCCCAATTCCTCTGCACTCGGCAACATACCGCGTTTAGAGAATAGACGTTGCGCCGGAATGTACAAGATTGGCGTAATAGCACCGTTCAAAGCGCCTACGATAAGAACCATCGGCCACATACCATACATATATACATTGTCTGGCAAGCCCAATACTTTCCACAAGATGGTAACGAAGATACCGCCAGATACAACAGTCGCTAAGAAGCCAGATAGGATTGGCGTCAAATCAAAGCCACCAATTTTACGGAACTTCACGGACAACATAGCGCGCGTCACGAGAGCTGCTGTCAAAGCACCACCTGGTTCAGACAACAAGTTGCCGTAAGGGAATGCTGACTTAGATGTCAAAACATTGATGAGGGCCGCCACAAGGCCAATCCCCAACGTTTGACTCAAACTTGGACGAGTCAATAAAATAGCTACGCAGTATGTAGCAATCGTCCAGTTCGGCGTTACCCCAGCCACACTAGGGCTCACCAAATGCAATATCGTGCCCAATGCGAGCATCAATGTGCTGACAGTGACCCATCTAAACTGGCCACCCTGCACATGCGTGTACACAAGATCTTGAATCCGTTCCATAATAGCCTCTTTTTCTAAAAATGAATATATAATCTATATTGTATCACTCTGAGAACTTTTTGCACGCATGAGGATTAAGAGTAATATCTCGACTTGTATAAACTCACTTCAGATTTTTAATCTGTCAGTGAGAAACGTTTCTACATAGTCCTCAAAGCTTAGATCCATACGTTCCGCAAGGATTGCTAACCACCATACACATTCACCGATTTTTAGATGGTAACAATTCTTTGTCTGTACTAGGCCATCGACCTTGATTATCCATAGTCAATCGTCCCACTAGGCCCGCATCAGTCAAGAATGCCAATGCATCCTCCTCTACCGACCAAAACAGAACCATGTATCTCTTTTTCTAGTTCAAAATATTTATTTCTTATTTCTTTTGAAAAGTAAGTTTACTTTTTAAATCCATGATGTCCTCCTAGAAAGATTTCTTAAATACATATGCCTTATTCTCCATTTATACAAAGAAAGAGGCTACATAAGCAGCCTCTTATCAATATTTTAATATACTATCAAAATATATTAAAACTATTTAATCCTATGCCATATATCAAATCTAGTATATACATACTCAAAAACATCTCCACGACAAACTTCAATTTGTTGTTCATCATAGCTTTCTGGAAGTTCTCGCCAAAGGATATCTCGAATTAGATTTTGTATCTCTGCTGTTGTTTCATCCTTATCTGTCCAGTGATCCATCTTAGAAATTGCTTCTGTTATTTTTGGTATACATCTCTGTAGCAGTCGCTTTTACTTTCTTAATATCTGCTTTATTAGGATTGCCTCTTGTTAACAAATCAAAGATAGCCAATTCATCATCAGTGGTAAACCCTTCACGGATATAGCGGGATTCTTCTTCCGTTAACTCTTTTACTAACTGTATTAATGCTTCAAATGTTTTTTTCTATATTAGTACGGTCTTTTTCCAGAGTTATACTCTTCAATAATTTGTCTATAGCGCTCATAGTAATCCCTACGATTAGGATTAGCTGCTACCAGTCTATCCAAACTACGTTCAATAAAATCACCTAAATCATTGAATAGTAAGTTCTTATGTTTGACCCTCGTAAACTCTTTACGCAGAATATTAAAAATTGATAGCACTTATATCAATACGAGTTATATACGCTGAACCGACTGCATCTTCTGTTTGCTCTAGAGATTCTTTCATCCCTATATGGTCACTAATAATCGCATTAATAGTAACCATCAAGTCAGTAGTATCTACATCTCGGCGCTTAGGCTTTAACATCCGATGTATTGCTGCAATGGTCTCATACACTCTTCGTGTATCCACAGAAATATCATCACGCTCAATATATTTCATCAACTTATGCAACTCTGATGCACAAGCAGTGAAGGTTTGTTTATCTGCTACAGTATCGCAGACAGCATTGGCGGCCTCATTTAAATTAGATAATCTATCAAAAGGATTAGTGTTAGCAGCAGAAAAATTTTCTAGATATATATCCTTCTGTTTAAAAAGGATATTACCATATTGATTAATTCTAGTATGCGAGAAACGAGCTTCTCTTTATCGATGGTCGGATCTACGCCATCATGATTACCAACATTTGCAGTATATTCAGCCAACGCCTTTTTAAGTGCGTCTACAATACCAATATAATCGATTATTAAACCATTGCTCTTTCCTTCATTAACACGATTAGCACGAGCAATTGTTTGCATTAAGGTATGTGCTTTTAATGGTTTATCTAGATATAAACAGGACAAGCACTTAACATCAAAGCCTGTAAGCCACATAGCACATACAAATACAATACGTAATGGATTATCTGAATCTTTAAACTCTTTATCGAGGTCTCGTTTTACCATTTTCCGTCGATGTGTTTCAATATCTAGTCCCCAAGCTTTAAATGTTTGGATTTCATTTTGTTCCTGACTGATAACAACAGCCATGTCCGTTTCTTCCATCCATTTTAGTTTGCGTTCTAGTTCTTGTGCTTCTTGTTGTGTTGCTGCTTTAATTTGTTTTTTGAGTTGCTTAATTTCTTCTTTCCAATATTCCTGTACATAATCGTACATACGAACACAGGTAACTTTATTTAAGCACACAAACATGGCTTTACCACTAGTCCACACATCGGAATAATGTCGTACAAAGTCCTTGGCAATAGAACGTAGTCTCGACTCAGCAGTAAGAATGTGAATTGATTTTTCAAATTCCTTCTCTAACTTTTCTTGTTGAGCACTATCTAAATCTGCTGCTTCGATAGCATCAAGAATCTCATCGGTTATCTCTGGATTTTGTAAATCATCTAGCTTAGCACCACGATTTTCATAATACAATGGCACCGTAGCACCATCTTCAACAGCTCGTTTAAAATCATAGACTGATATATAGCCACCAAAGGTACGTTCTGTAATATTATCGTATGAAAGTAATGGTGTACCAGTAAACCCAATACGGGCTGCTGTTGGCAATAGTTTCATCATATTGTCTGCATACAGTCCATACTGACTACGATGGGCTTCATCAGACATGATAATGATGTCATGATCAGGATAAATCGGCTCTACATCAGATTTATTGAACTTATGAATCAATGTAAAGATAAAACTAGGATTCCCCTTTAATTTGGTAATTAAATCCTCACCACTAGTGGCAATACATTGTTTTGCCTTACTATCCTTACCAAGAATGCCACAATTTTCAAATGTATCACTGATTTGTGTATTCAGCTCTTCTCGATCTGTAAGAACTACAAAGGTCGGTGAACCCGCCATCTTGCGACGTATCTTCTGTGCAAAAAAAGCCATAGAATAGCTTTTACCAGAACCTTGTGTATGCCAAAAGACACCAAGTTTACCAGCTCTTAATTTTCTATCAGCATACGCCTCTACCGCCTTTTATTTACACCCTAAGTATTGGTGATTTCGAGCTAATATTTTTAGTAGTGCGACCGTCAGAATGATCAAAGAGGATAAAATTCTCTAGCAAATCAAGAAAATTTTCCTTATTACAGATACCAAGAAGCATAGTTTCAAAAGCTACACTCCCTTTTTCATCTTCATCTAGACGCTTCCATTCATGAAAAGAATCTCATTTACTACCAACAGTACCAACCTTCGCCTCTAAACCATTAGAAAGCATCACAGGCATTGTAATAAAACAATTGTGGAATAGTATCTAAATAGTCTTTGTAATTATCCTCATACGCATTTCGTACATCGATATCTGGCCGTTTCGACTCAATAAACAGCAAAGGAATACCATTCACAAATCCAACAATATCTGCTCGCCGATTATACAAATTACCATGAACAATGAACTCCTTTACCGCTAAGAATTCATTATTACGTGCATTATTGAAATCTATAATGGCAGCCCTTTTTAATCTCTGTTCTCCCATCAGGACGCATAACCGTTACAGGAATGCCATCACGAAGATAGTTGTACTTCTCCTCGTTGATTTGTACTAAAGATGCTGTTGATATTCTACGAGTTAATTTAGTAATTGCCTCTATGATTTGTTGCTCATTAATCCACGGATTTAGCCGTTTAGGACCTTTCGGATTTCTCTGGTCAACAAGACTTCTTTATAACTAGTCCTACCAAATGTGCCATCTATTCCTAGCTGCTCTAAATTATATGCATAGGCAACCTCCACCCCAACTTATTCTGTAGCACATCACAAGCACTATCCTGAACTAGTTTCTCTTCAGAATAATCATGGCTCATAGTAACACCTCCTTTACACCTCTATTTCCCCACTCATAGCTTAGGAAGCAAACGATCTCGGGCTTCTTGCAATAAAAGCAAGCTGACTTCTAGCGACCATAATTTTGAGACATGATTGTGTCAATAAAATGCCACCATCTTATAATCTGATGGAATAAGTAATTCATGTAAAAGAAAATCTTCAAATGCAAAAATTATTAATTCCATTTGATCCTTGTTTTTATAAGGTAACATTCGTCCACTGGAATTCATATCTCAAAATTTCTAAATATAATAATAATGAATGATTTTATCTCAATGGTCTAAATAACTTACAAAAACTTGCACAAATAGTATTTTTCCCCACAATTATTTAGAATTAATTCATCAATTAATAAGCTTCTACCAATATTATCAATATTCCCATTAGACAATTCAAACACAATATCGTTCTTTTTAATGTTCGTTTTTCTTATCGTTTTTCTGATGATATCTTAACGGTATACTGCATATATCCTGACTTAATATCATTAATATCAGTACCCCTTATAACTTTTCCTGCATAGTATTTTTACTTGTAACATCCTCTTTACCCCAGCCTCCCTGCCAATATATGTTTTCATAGGCAATCTAAAACTGTTTTTCCTAGTCCAGCCTCTAGAACCCCATCTACAATTTCCACATTTTCATGCCCTAGGAAATCGTAAATCTACAAACCATTTCTTATATAAACGCTGTGCAGTCTCTTCCATGGAGCTTTGATCTGCTTTTTGATTGTTTTTCAATAAGGTTATCATAGCTACCAATTATAGAAGCAATTTTTGTTGTGAACACTTATCCAGGGCAAGGAATTTCAAAATCATTTAACATCTTAATTGTTAAAAACTTTGTTGTGAGCCAGTAGACATTGCCTTTTAATAAAACTGTTGCTGTACATAGCAAAGCTAAAAATCTAACTGACAATAGACTAGTATTTGCACCTCAATGATATAGGTTCGTTGATAGTATTAAATTTTTCCTTTATAGTATTTTTTGCTGTATAATTTCCACTAGCATTATTCCCTGCCAATAAAACGACTTCAGTATCATATTCCCACTCATCAATTTTTAGAGTAATTGGATCACAAGAAAAATGGATAGACTACTGTCAGTAACAGCCGCATTAGAGTCTAATTTTACCTGTTTTATTAATGCAATATTCTTTAGCTTTTTCAATCTGATAACTCATAACCCCATCTCCTTCATATTTTTAGAGATAGTTTCCAAGTACATTAGATTCTTGTTGTAATGCTAATAGTTCTTCATGTATCTTCAGCCATACGTTCTTCAAAGTTAACCCCATCATCTTCTATGGGGCTACACCAACTATAAGCGCCTGGTGAGAGACCAAGCTTTATCTTCGATGCTTACACCTCATTGTCACCTTTGGCTTCATTTGTAATATACGCAACCTCATATAGACCTGGTACGTCTACATATTCACCATCGCCAAATTTTTCATATAACCAATGCGCTTCTTGGGCAATAGTTCGTATTTCTTTAACAGCTTCTACCTTTTCATCATATTCTTGTTGAACTTTTTTTGCCTTTACCTCGACCTGCATCAGCAACAGCTTGCTTACCTTCATGCCTCAATAGCTCACTTGTTCAGAAAGATCCGCCATGTGCTCAGCAAAGGTTTTATCTTCACCTAATACTTGAGCGATATTCATTAAGCAGTTCTGTATATTTCTCAACTTCACCACGATAGATCCAAACGATAGCATTTAAATTCTTTTAATTGCCATTCTGTCCATTCGTTTAATGTACGATCAACAAATCTGTATAGTAATTACGGGCATCAATGAATAGTACCTTATCTTTAATAGTCTCTGGTTTTGCTTTATCAAAGAACCATAAGGAACATGGCAAGGATTTTGTATAGAAGAAGTTATTGCCAACACTCACCATTACATCAACAGCACCAGTTTTTATGAGGCTTTCACGGATATCCTTATCCTTACCTTGACTATCCGTAGCAGAGGACGCCATAACGAAACCAGCACGGCCTGAATCATTTAGATAGCTATAAAAATAAGAAATCCAAAGATAATTGGCATTACCAATCTCCTTATTTTTATTAATACCAGGCATACCAAATGGCAAACGTCCCGCAGCCTGTGTAGATTCAGATTTAACCTTATCTACGTTAAATGGAGGATTCGCCATAATATAGTCACAGCGACCATCTAATTGATGAGCATCATTGTAAAAGCTATTGCCTTCATCTCCGGATTTAATAACACCAGTTAAACCATGAACAGCCATATTCATCAAACAAAGTTGAGCGTTATACTCAACCTTTTTCTTGACCATAAAATGTCATCGCACTATATAGCATTCATGCCATGAGAATTAACAAAGTCACCAGATTGAATAAACATACCACCAGATCCCAGGCGGGGTCAAATAGCGTACACATGAGTTGGCTCAGAAGAACATTAACAATCATCTTAACTAGAGATTTAGGCGTAAAGAATACACCATCATCAGAAGCAATGTTCTTAGCAAATTTGTTTAAGAAATACTCATAGATTCGCCCAATGATATCTCCACCTACTTCATCAAAGGGCAGAGTTATTAAAAGATACGAAGGATTTCTGCTAATAGCTCGTCTGAAAAGTCTTATAATTCTTAGGGCAATATCCCTGTGAGTTGTGCACTTTGATCTTCGATTAAAGCTATGGCATTATTGACTACTTCACCAAGGCTAGTCATAACTTGACTGTCTTTACTAATTAAAGCTGCACCTTTGATATCCTCTGGCAAATTAAGAAGATAGTCATATTGTGCTTCTACTGGTAAATAAAAGGCACTTTTTAGCCTTAAAAATCACTAGCTTCTACAGGCATAACGCGACCATTACGCATTAGTCTATCTTTTAAAAATTTCAGCCCTCAACAAGTTTAAAACGACTATACGCATAGCGTAAGAAGATAAGACCCAAAAACAGGCATACAATATTGATTTGACGTTAGTTTAGACCCCTGCACGTAATGTATCTGCAGCTTCCCATAATTCATTTTCTAGTTTTTCGTATATTAATCATCAATTCCAGCCCTTACATTATCAACAATACATGCAAAGTCATATAAAGTTTTAATACTAATATATGACTTCGAAACATGTATTTTTACGTATTTTATATCAATATTATACCATTATAAAGATAGTTTACTCAGTTATGGACTCTAGAGACTATGCTATGCAGCCAAAAATCCAGATTCCACTCTTCTCGAAGAATTTGTTTAATGTTGGTTTTTGTAATCTTCAAACTACCATTAGTAGGCGCGTCTTACACAAGGAATCCTCTGTATTTTTCCATTCGATTAATAACACTACTGAATTCGTCCTGCCATAGGTAGAATGTGGCATCGGTCCAACTATGATTAGTCTATATTTATTGTTATACATGAGGTTTCTAAAATTATAACGTTGAATAGATTCATAGTCTGTATAGCATTCTAGTCTACTCCTTTAAACCAAATGCATTAAAGATGCCTTAGCTCTTTTTAATTTACAGCTTGGAACACTGATAACAAGGATTTTTCCATCAGGAGAGCTAATAGAATCATCAACCATAGTTGGTGTTAAATCTGGATAGTGATATTTCGTTCAAAAACAGTTTTTAAGTTATTGTTTTTAAAAGCTTGTGTAAGTTCTTCTGTAAAGTATTTAATCGCTTCACCCAATAAGGATGCATCATTCATGATATTAACATGTGTTACCAATTGAATTCTCCTCACAATTTAATTCTTTTTGTTCGTTCAATGTTTTTAGTTCTTCTTATTGTTTTTGATTTGAGTTTCTATCATTTGTATACGATTGACAACTTCTCTTTGACTTCAATAGAAACTTTTGGAATCTGCAGGGTTTTCAAAATCTTTGAGAGATAAAGACTGATTAATTGACCTACTGCAAATCGTCTCTATTTGTTCACGCCCAGCCTTACTATTGAAGTAAAGTGCTAAGTATGGAAGCAAATATTGTTTTTATATTTTGGCAAAAATAGTAATGAGAATTGGTTACCATTGGCAATCAATTTATCATTACCTTCAACATATAGCATGTTAGATCTCAAATGGCGATGTTCTCCCCAATAGCCAAGTATCATTATCTAAAAAGTGTAAACTTTCTTTAGTGTTTTCCACATCAATGAATGGGCTTTGTGAATAATCTACAGCATCACCATCAGCATCTTTTGTGTACAAATACCGAACACCTGTATCTTTATCTGTAACAAAATCATCTAGTTCTTTAGATGAAATGACTAACCCTCGACTATATTACAGATTTTCGCCCAAAGGTACTCCATCAATAATATTAGTTTTTAGAGTATATCGTTTAGGTAATAAATTGTAACCTTCTAGCAATAGATTCTGATACTTTCAAATCTACAAAATTTCGGGATTAGCCAAGTCTTCTAGCACTGTAGCTACCTCTATGTCTTTTTCTACGACGCTGCTCTGTATATGCTTGACTTGCATCTAAGAATTTAACACCTTTATTACCATATGATAATACGACTGCATATAATTCAATGCTTGTATTCCGAGCAAAACGATCTGGAAGTTCAATAATGCTTTTCAATATAGCCCTTCTCAACCAATGCTTGTCTTGTTTTTACACTGAGATTATTCGCTAATGTTGAATTAGTAATCAAAGTTACCATTTTACCATTTCTGATTCTAGCAAACTGAGATTAAAGAGAATTTCATGCCACTCACCATCAGCAATCTTAGATTCTGGAACATCTAATTTTGATAAGGATGTTCTTTTCTGGAAAGTACTCCATATCCTTTAGAGGAAGGTCGCCAAAGAGGCATTGTTAAAAATTCGATCAAATAATTGATTCTCAACAATATCTTTAGGTTTGAATAACCCCACCTGACTTCATATCTTGTTGAATTATTTGAAGCAGTAACAATCTGTAATTGTAAAACAACCATTAGTCAGTATTGCATATGCAGTATAGTTAAGTGAAGGCATTCTACTTGCCATATCTACTAATATACGACCTGGATTTTGCATTACCTTGTAAGAAAGAGCATTCCTTAAGACTATTACAATCTACCAGTTCCTCTAATAAATTATTGAGAGACTCATTATCTTCTCTTGCTCCATCCTCTCGATATAGCTTTTGCTCATCATAGAATAATGCTATACCTAATAAGAAATCATCCACATAGTGTGCATTATGACTAATAAATTTTTCGTATATATTCCTCATGGATATATGCTTTCATTGTATTTTTGAAATCCTGGATTATTACTTTTACCAGAGCTTAAAAATTATCTAATGAACCAAAAATCCATATCATAATGTTTGTAAAGATAAATCAATGCAGCCGTAACATTAATATCATGTCTTTTACGACCATTTGTAAAACGAATATCATGCCCAATCACGTTTAAATTCTCGTACCTTATCTTGAGAATCAAAATACATTTTTGCAAGTTCATAAGTGTCTTTTTCAAAAAGATCCTCCATCCTGGTTTTTATAAACCGTTATAAATCACTCAAAAATTTCTGCCCTCTTATCTAGGAGCTTTTCATTTGGTTTAAACATACCATCTTATAGGTTCATATACTCCTGGAATCCAGGAGTTATATCTTGGTTTAAGGATACCATTTTTACACCACTCTGTCAAACGGTTTCTTTAAACCAAATTATAAATATCAAAAATAAAATAGTAATATATTCGCCTCCTTATTTAGGGTTTTAATAAACCATTTTTGATTGTAATTGTTTTTGCTCCCATGTGGGAGCTTTATCTTGGTTGTATTTTTAACATTTTTCAACACTCTGTCAAGTGGTTTTTATAAACCACTTTTTAAATCTCCAATTCACGCTTTAATTGCTCTGATGAAATCCATCCCTTGTTCTTCACCAGATTTACGACCTGCATCTAAAGCGCCCATAAGTTTTATCGAGTCCGTTACACGATCATAATCTTGAAGGTCCATAATTATATATCTTCCTTTACCATTTGAAGCTATATCATTAATGATTGCGTTCGCAACGATTAGTCGTTCTTATTGTAAAAATAAGAATGACCTAACACCTAAACGGGACGTTAGGCCATTTCTCATTTTCTTATTTCCTAGGAGATGAGCCTAACGCATTCCAAAACGTTAATTGGCTCTTCTTCTTTTGTATTATACCATATTTACTTTTTGATTTTACAGCATACAAAAACAGTTTTTCACTAGCATAATTAAATTTCTATTCTCACTTTCTCGTCATATAGTTGTGATATAATGCCTATAAATACTTATGCCTAGGACATAGGAGGTCTATATGTACAAATATATTACAATTTTAGGGGCCGCTGGCCAAATTGCACAAAAGTTGACTGCTACATTATTAACATATACAGATATGCACCTTACATTATATGGTCGCCAATTGATCTACTCGTTTACATCCAGAAATTTTAGAGCATGAACGAGTTACTGTCATCGAGGGCTCCTTCCAAAATCCTGCAAAATTAGAGCAAGCTGTAACAAATGCAGAGATCGTATTTGTAGGCGCTATGGAGTCTGGCAGTGATATGGCATCCATCGTGAAAGCATTGAGCCGCAAAAATGTACGCCGCGTTATCGGCCTTTCCATGGCTGGTCTCTCTGGTGAATTCCCCGCAGCACTTGAAAAATGGACCTTCGACAACTTACCGATTAGCTATGTACAAGGCGAACGCCAAGCACGCAATGTGTTGCGCGAATCCAACTTAAACTACACAATCTTGCGCCTCACATGGCTCTACAATGATCCAGAAAATACAAATTATGAGCTCATTCCTGAAGGCGTTCAATTTAACGATGCCCAAGTTACACGGGAAGCTGTAGTAAAAGCCATCTTCGACATCTTACATGTAGATGATGAAACCCCATTCCACCGTGCAAGCATCGGTATTGGCGAACCAGGCACGCACTACGACAAACCAAGCTTTCACTAATATATAACTATATTAATTCTTAAATAATAAGGTATATCCAAAATCTAATCAGTACATTTTTACTCATGTAACATAGATGTTTGGGTATACCTTTTCTTATCCCATATTTTTATAGTTATTTATATAGATAAACTTTCGTATTTAGGCTATACTAATAAATGATTAAGTTATACTAATAGATATGTGAAAGTAAACGCCTATGCGGTTATCGATACTATTTATATATACATTTTGCTGTATAAAATATCTCAAAAGCTGTGTATAAAAATTAACGATATCCATTTTTAGTCCCACTTAGGGCTGAGGCTGATTAAGGAGTTATTATGAATCGCATTGTTGTTATTGGTAGTTGCAACATGGATATTGTAGTGCTCGCGGATAAACGTCCGGCGGCAGGCGAAACAATCATGGGCAACGAATTGCACATCGCCCACGGCGGTAAAGGTGCAAACCAGGCGGTAGCTGCTGCTCGTCTCGGTGCAGAGGTTACTATGATAGGTTGTATCGGTAAAGATGCATACGGCCAAATGATTATGGATAACCTAAAGGAAAATCATATCAATACAGATTACATCGTTACCGTACCGAATACTACAACAGGTACAGCCCATATTACATTAGCTGAAGGCGATAACAGCATCATCGTGATTGCAGGCGCCAATGCTAAGGTAGACAAAAACGTTGTAGATAACGCTTGGTCTGCTATCGAGCAAGCGGATCTCGTAATGGTGCAAAACGAAATTCCTATTCCAACCATCGAATACATCGTTCGTCGTTGTCACGAGGCGAATGTAAAAGTCCTCTTAAATCCAGCTCCAGCGGCGGACCTCAATCCTGAATGGTTAGAATTGGCAACCTATATTACGCCTAATGAGCATGAGCTATCTGCTCTCTACCCTAAGCAATCTACAGAGGAAACATTACTAGCGAACGAAAATAAAATCATCGTTACCCTCGGCAGCAAGGGCGTAGGTTATGCAGATAATGGCGAAATCCACACCGTATCTGGCTTTAAGGTTGAACCAGTCGATACTACTGGCGCAGGCGATACCTTCAACGGTGCCTTTGCAACGGCTATCGTTAATGGTAAAAGCTTAGCCGACGCATTGCACTACGGCAACGCGGCCGCAGCCCTCTCCATCCAACGCTTAGGAGCCCAAGGTGGCATGCCAACAAAGGACGAGGTCGCTGCATTCTTAGCAGAGAATTAATCTATTAAATACAAACTATATATTCTCATGCAACAAATACATCTGTCCTCTATATAACAAAGGTAGTTAATGACTGAGGTGTTAAACCTCAGCCATCAAAATATAAAAGGAGTTTACCATGCAACGACACGGCATTTTAAATAGCCATATTGCTAAGGTGCTTGCTGATTTAGGTCACACAGATACAATTTGTATCTCCGACTGTGGATTGCCAGTACCTGAAGGAGTTCAAAAAATCGACTTAGCCTTAGATTTTGGTGTACCAAGCTTCGAGCAAGTAGTATCCATCATCGCTAAGCATATGAAATCCGAAGCGGTTCATGTGGCAACAGAAATCAAAAAAATAACCCTAAAGCTTATGACTTCTTGGAGTCTACATTCCCATCCAATCAATACGAATGGATTGAAACGAGCCATGAAGCTTTCAAAGAAGCCACAAAACAATGCAAATGCATTATTAGAACTGGTGAAGCATCTCCGTATGCCAACATTATCTTGCGCTCCGATTGTATTTTCAGCGATCGCCCCTAGATCAACAGATTAACCGACTAGTTTTATAAGCATCCGAACCTATAAATTAGGCAGTTCGGCTTGCAAAAATTAACTATCAAATCTATTACATACATCGGAGATACTTTTACAAGTCGTATAGGAGTAGTTATGGAAATTGTTATGTCTGGCATTGCAAAGGCATTTGGTACGAACCAAGTACTACGCGATGTAAGTATTACCCTCAAGGAGGGCGAGGTTCACGCCTTGATGGGTGAAAACGGCGCCGGCAAATCCACCCTCATGAATATCCTTACGGGCATTCACAAGGCAGATGCTGGTAAAATCACCATCGACGGCGTAGAGCGGACCTTCCCGAACCCGAGAGAGGCCGAGCTAAACGGTGTAGCTTTCATCCACCAAGAACTCAACATTTGGCCAAATCTAACATTGTTAGAAAATCTATATTTAATGAGACCGAAGCGCAATAAATTCGGTATGCTCGATAAAAAAGCGATGCTTGAAGAAGCACAAAATACGTGCCGCGAACTAGGCATCGAATTGCCGCTCACAACGGAAGCAGGCCTTTGCTCCGTCGGTCACCAACAGATGACAGAAATCCTTCGTATCTTGATGTTAGATGCCAAGGTTGTCATCATGGACGAACCGACAGCAGCCCTCACAGAGCGTGAAACGGCGACATTGTTCAAAATGATGCGCAAAATGAAAGCCCGCGGCGTGGCAATCGTATATATCTCTCACCGTATGGAAGAGGTATTTAGCGAATGCGATACGATCACAGTTATGCGTGATGGTCACACCATCATTACAAAACCAACAGCTGAGATTTCTGTAGATGAAGTAGTACGCCACATGGTAGGTCGTTCTATTGACGAGTTCTACCCTGCTCGTACTACAACACCTAGCGAAGTTGTGATGAGCGTGGATAACCTTAAACCAGAAGGTTTCGACAACGAAATCTCCTTCTCCTTGCGCAAAGGCGAAATTCTCGGCGTCGCAGGCCTTATGGGTGCAGGCCGTACAGAAATCATGCGCGCTATCTTTGGTGTAGATAAACACAATGGCGGTACCGTAACAGTTAACGGCTCCGTTCTGAACTGTAAAAAACCAGAAGATGCCATCAAAGCTGGCATTGCTTTCATCACAGAAAACAGAAAAAGCGAAGGCTTGATCCTCGATTTCTCCATCGGTTCCAATATTACATTGCCGAACCTTAGCCAAATTTGTCCATCTCATGTACTGGATAAGGGCAAGCTCAATTCCTTTGCTGACGAATTGTCTAAAAAGCTAGGCGTTAAAACACAATCTATTCACGAACCGGCATCGTCCCTATCCGGTGGTAACCAACAAAAGGTGGTTATCGCGAAATGGGTTGGTAAAAAGCCATCCATTATCATCATGGACGAACCGACGCGCGGTATCGATATCGGCGCAAAACGTGATATTTATGATTTAATGAACGAATTAACGAACGATGGTGTGTCCATTATCATGGTGTCCTCTGAGTTACCTGAAGTGCTAGGCATGAGCGACCGCGTTATGGTCATTCATGAAGGTCGCGTAGCAGGTATCTTGGACCGCTGCGATGCAACACCAGAATCGATTATGACATTAGCCACAGGAGGACAATAATGGACAGCAAAGCGCTACAATATGTAAAAAAATTAGGCCCCCTCATCGGCCTCATCCTATTATTTGTAATTATCTCTGTCATGAACGACAGTTTCCTTGAATTCTCTAACTTGCGTAACTTGTTGCGCCAAGTATCCATCAATGCGATCATCGCCTTTGGTATGACGTTCGTCATCTTAACGGGCGGTATCGACTTATCCGTCGGTTCCATCCTTGCCCTCTCTAGTGCAGTGATGGCCAACCTCATCGTAACTGGTACTGACCCTGTATTGGCTATCGTATTAGCCGCCGGTGCAGGCCTTGTATTGGGCGGTATTAACGGTCTCGTTATCACCTATGGTCGCGTAGCTCCATTTATCGCTACCTTGGCGACCATGACAATCTACCGTGGTGCGACGCTAGTATTCACAGACGGTAACCCAATCTCCGGTCTTACACAAGATCCTCTATTCCACGGCTTTGGCCAAGGGGATATTGCAGGCCTTCCAGTTCCAGCCATCACAATGTTCCTAGCTTTCATCGCCCTTTGGTTCGTATTGAGCCGCACATCCTTAGGCCGTAAAACATACGCCGTAGGTGGTAGCGAAAAGGTTAGTTACATTGCTGGTATCAAGATTGACCGCGTTAAAATCTTCGTGTATGCCTTAACTGGTATGCTCTGTGGTATCGCTGGTGCAATCATCACTTCTCGTCTTAACTCTGCACAACCTACAGCAGGTGCAGGCTACGAACTTGACGCTATCGCAGCCGTAGTTCTTGGCGGTACAAGCCTTGCTGGTGGTCGTGGTCATATCGTTGGCACATTAATTGGTGCCCTAATTATCGGTACCCTCAACAACGGGTTAAATATTCTCGACGTTTCCAGTTTCTATCAACAAGTTGTAAAAGGTATTGTTATTTTACTGGCTGTTCTTGCAGACCGTAAGAAAGCCTAGGAGGTTCCTATGAAAAAACTATTGTTACTGTTGGCGATGGCCGTTATGGTTATCGGTCTTGTAGCAGGCTGTGGTAAAAGCGCTGATAACGGCGGCGACAAAAAATCCGGCACTATCGGCTTCTCTGTTTCCACATTGAACAACCCATTCTTCGTAACTATGAAAGAAGGCGTTGAGGCTCAAGCTAAAGCGCTTGGTCTTAAAGTTAAAATCGTTGATGCTCAAAACGACCCTGCAAAACAAGCAAACGATATTTCCGACTTGCTTGAAAGCGGCGTTTCCGTATTGATCATTAACCCTGTAGACTCTGCAGCTATCTCTACTTCCGTAGAAGCAGCAAATGCTAAAAACATTCCTGTAATCACTGTTGACCGCTCTGCTGACAAAGGCAAAGTAGTAGCTCACATCGCTTCCGATAACGTAAAAGGTGGCGAAATGGCTGCACAACTTATCGTTGATAAAGTAGGCAAAGCTGCAAAAGTAGCTGAAATCGAAGGTATCCCTGGTGCTTCCGCAACTCGTGAACGTGGCCAAGGTTTCCACAACGTAGCTGACAAAGACTTAACAGTAGTAGCAAAACAAAGTGCTGACTTCGACCGCACAAAAGGTTTGAACGTAGCAACAAATATCTTGCAAGCTAACCCTGATGTACAAGCTATCTTCGCTCATAACGACGAAATGGCATTGGGCGCTATCCAAGCAGCTAAATCCGCAGGCAAAACAATCTTCATCGTAGGCTTTGACGGTACTGCTGATGCAGACAAAGCTGTTAAAGACGGCACATTGGCTGCAACAATTGCTCAACAACCAGACCAAATGGGTAAAAATCGCTATCGATACAGCTCAAAAAAAGTTATCAAAGGCGAAGCTGTAGAAGCTAAAATCCCTGTAGATCTTAAAGTTGTTACAAAAATAATTGTATATAGAAACTGGGTACAGAAAAAGAGTCGCATCTTAAAGACGCGACTCTTTTTATTTCGGCTCTTTCTCTAAAAACACTTTAAAGAACTCAATAAACCTCGGCAAATACGTTTGATCTAAACTTTCAATAGTCATATTACATTTGTAATTGTAAGTGGTACAGATGTTAATCTCCATCGTTAGAGCACCCTTTTGATCTAACGAGAATGCAAGCGTATCCCCTTCTCCAGTTAATACATAAGTAAAGGTGGCTGTCCCTTTGCAATTCTCATATAGCTCAACTAAATCTTTGTATCCCCTATGAATACCAGACCAGTCACTAGGGTCAATGTACCCAGCACAGATATTATAGCCCTGTTTAATATATACGCCAAACACACCAAATTGAGATAACTCTGTATCCATATCAAAAGCAATGGTTAAATTAGGTTCATTTACGATTTCATACATCCTATTCACACTCCACAAATAGTAACATTTTCATTTATTATAACATTACATGTATTAACAAAATAGTAACTATAAATAGTTAAAAACCATCATTCAATAGATAAAAAAACTATAAAAAGAATGACTACATACAAACTACCAATAGTGATTACATATAAAATAATAACTAGAGGTAAAAATAAAAAGCCCGAGCTATATCTTTTTCTAGATATAACTCGAGCTTTATTTAGATTATGTGTTACGTAAAGGTTATACGCTATGTAAACATGAGCTATTATATAACCATTATGTATTATATAACTATTATGTGTTATGCAAACAACATATATTAGAACATGAAGTTTACATCTGTACGCCAGTAATCACCTAATTTATTACCGTCCATATCTTTATTACCGAAGCCATAGTAAGCGCCGATAGATACGTTTTTGGAATGGTACATAGTTTACATTAGCTACGAAGCCTTTTGAAACCATTACGTACATGAGCTGACGCCCTTTATTATCTACATAGTGTTGATTGTAGAAGCTATAGGCAGGTGCAAAGGCACTACTAAAGATTGGAGAATTTGCTTCTTCATAGTAGTATTGACCGCGTACGCTATAAGTATGAGCTTTCTTAATGTCATAGTTACCATAACCAAGGCTAGCCATCCACGCATGAGAATCAGATACGCCTGGCGCTGTAAAGCCATTCACCAAAGACGTTCCAACGTTTAAAGTTCATGTTTGCGTTGAGTCCCCAAATGTTTTTTTATATGGAGAATCAATAAAGGATTTAACTTGTTTACCAGTAAGTGCATCCACATCTTGGCCTTTGGTACAATTTACCATTATGGAAGCGACCATACATACCACCAAGGGTAACATGTTTATTGAGTTTACCCTTAACTTCAATCATAGCGGCAGTAATAGTATTGTCTTTAGTTTGGTATGTAGGAGCGCCGCCTAACCAGTAACCATAACTAGCGGACACATCAAGCTTGCCATGCTTGTACATGAGGCGAGCACCATCAACGAGATCATCATACATGAGGCCTAGACCTGGTGTATATAATTGACGACCTACGCGCAAGGTTGTGTCTTTACCGAAATGATGATCTACATAAGCAAGATTAATTTTACCTTGTGTAGTATTGCTATTGCCGAATTCGCTAGAGCCTTGAATACGTACAACAGCATCAGTTTTATCATTAACTTTAGCATTAAAGATAACACGGGCACGATAATCAAAGGAAGAATGTTTACCATACGCATAGGTATCATTTTTCAATTCGCTGCCACGGTAACGCAATCGATAGTTACCAGTTACCTTTACATTCCCTACTTGATTTTCTAATTTTGCTACTCGTACACCTAATGTGTTGAGTTCAGAACTGAATTCATCGGCCAATCGATTAATCATCGCTTGTTGTTCCGCATTAGCTTTATCTTGGTTAGCCATCGCTTTAGCCACCATTTGAGCCATTTCGTAACGCGTAATAGGATTGCTGCCTTTGAAAGTTCCATCAGGGTATCCATTAATAATACCTGCATTTGCTAATTGCTCAACAGATTGATACGCCCAACTAGAAGCATCTACATCGGAAAATGGATTAGCTGCATACACACTTACAGAACCCAATACCATACAGGAAACTAAACTTGCTACCAACTTTTTATTCATAAAAAAGACCTTCTCTCATATAGATATCACATTTATTCGTGAGGTGTTGTATAGTTAATATCTTGTGCCTTGTAGCTTTCACCATGAGCTAATACGTGAACGATGGTTTCCAATGTGGCACGTACAGTTTCAACAGCCATACTTGGTTGATTTGGTTTATCCACCACTTGGGATGGCAAGTACGGAATGTGCATGAAGCCCGCCTTAATATTGCCTTTTTGTGCTGCATAATGACACACTCCATACATCAAGTGATTGCATACAAAAGTACCGGCTGTATTAGAAACCTTTGCAGGAATGCCATTTTGGTGCAATGCATTAACGATGTTTTTAATTGGCAACGTTGCAAAATATGCACTAGGGCCATCTGCTACAACAGGTTCATCTTCAGGTTGGTTGCCTCCATTGTCTGGAATGCGGAAGTCATCGCAGTTAATAGCAACACGTTCTACTGTAATATCTGGGCGCCCCCCTGCTTGACCTACACATAGAATAAAGTCTGGTTGGCATTGTTCAGCCGCTGCTTTCACAGTATCAACAGATTTGTAACGTATAGTAGGAACCATTTGAGTCACTACCTTATACTCACCATCGGTATAGCCATCCATTGTTTTTACCGCTTCCCAAGCTGGGTTAATAGGTTCACCACCAAATGGATCAAAACCGGTAATCAAAATTGTTTTCATCACACTACCTCATAACGATATATCTTATGGTGCATTAAAATAATCAAACATGACACGTAACCTTAAAAGGATATATCATATAGTTTCATAAGAATATCATACTTTCATAGAAAAGGGTTAAATAAAGTAATACATCAATAAGATGTTTAATACGAGCATAATCAATGCAATTGGAAGTTGAGCTTTAATAACGCCATATTGGTCGCGCATTTCAAGGAGCGCTACCGGTACGATGTTAAAGTTTGCCGCCATAGGTGTCATTAAAGTACCGCAATAGCCAGCAAGCATTGCGATAGCACCAATAGCAGCTGGGTTTGCACCATGAGCTACAACGAGCATTGGAACACCGATAGCACTTGTAATCATCGCAAAGGCTGCAAAGGCGTTACCCATGATCATTGTGAAGATGACCATACCGATGCAGTAAGCTACAACTACGAGGAATACATTATCGGCAGGCACCACACTAGCTACAGCACTGGAGATAATTTTACCAACGCCAGCCAAATTAAATAGATAGCCTAGGGCCGCTAATAATTGGGACAAAATAGCAGTCCAACCGATAGCATCGATGAGACGACGACCTTCATGGAACCCTTGGTTAAATGAACCCTTAGTGATGTAAAGAGCAGCACCCATAGCAATGATGGCTGCAATACCAAGGCCTACAAGAGCGCCTAATTTAGTAAAGAAGCCAATGATAAATGTGATGATACCAACAAGTAAAGCCGGTACGAAAATAACATTACCAATACGAACTGCTTCGCCTTTTTTGAATTCAATAGGAGATTCAAAGTAATGACCTTTGCCGAGTTGTTTTACCAAGACGATAGCAGCCATGGCGATAACGAGCCAGCCATTGATTTCCTTTGATAGATAAGAACCAAAGATAAAGGACACGCTGTACAAAAGCCAGAATAAACCTGTACCGATACGATATTTATGTTCTTTATCTAAAAATGATTGAATGGCAAAGATAAATAAGATGATCCCTACGAGAAGGTATACATAATCTAAGGGCTGCATTTTATAGATAAGTTCTAACATATTATTCAGCCTCCTTCTTTAATTCTTCTGGTGTAACAAGGATATTAAATTCATTAGGTACTAATTTACCAGCTTTCATATCCTCTTCGTCACGAGCTACAGAGGCTTGAATTGTTTTATCAAAGATAATAAAGCGAATGAAGTTAACGATATAGGCACAAACAGCAGTTGGCAATCCGTATAACACCATATCTGTTAACTCTACAGAATAGCCTAATTGTTCCATAACGCCTTTGATAAGCAATAACCCACCAGCAGCAAGGAACAAATTTTGACCGAAGAAATTGCCTGTATTATCTGCAGAAGCAGCTATACCACGCACCTTATCAAGAGTACGTTGAGATACTGGGCGACCTTGAGCTACTGCAGCTTCACTCATAGGTGCGATCAACGGACGTACCATGGCAACCATACCGGACATGTTAATACCAAAAAGCTACAGTTACTTGACGTACAAATAAGTAAATCATAAAGATACGACCAGCCGTAGCAGCGTCGATCTTACCAATCAAAAATTTCTGCCCGTTCACGTAAGCCATGACGTTCCATAAGACCAATAACAGGTAAAATCAAAATAAATAATGACATATAACGATTTTTTTACGAAAGCCTCCCTCAATGGCACCAACGATATCGTTGATACTGAGACCACCTGCAAGGCCCGTTACAAAAACCTGCGGCTACGACAACTAACAAGGCATTAAAGCGCAGCATCAGACCGATGACCATCACTAAAATACCAGATAAGACTAACATAGTCTCACATCCTTTCCACAAATCATCTATAAACTAGTTCTAAAGTCCATAGATATAATATATATGTTTACATTATATACCTAAATATGTATTTTTTTGCATAAACAAATAAACCTTATACATTACTCTCATTTGATATAGTTATTATGTCACATTAAGTACACTCTATATCAAAATAGTTATGTATAAGGTTTAATTAGTTACTAGGCAACTATAATAAATCTTTTTTGAAAAGTATAGTAGTATGTTGTTTACCTCTAAAATGAACTTTATCATATGCTTTAAAGCCGAAAGATTCATACATTTTAGGCAACCACGGATGTTCTTGTGCTGTACCTAATGTAACAGCTGGCGTTTTAAACTGATTGATCAATAATTCTTCCGCATAACCAAGCGTTTCCCGAGCATAGCCTTTACCTTTGAACTCAGGTGCCGTTACAAAGTGAGCAATGTGTGGAAATTTATCCGGTGTAGAATATTTAATCCACGGCATACAGAACGTAATGGAACTAACAAGTTGCCCATCAATATACAATCCATATACAGGATAGGTTTCGATCCACGCCTTGGATTCTTCTTCTGTAAAATCGATAGCATCGAATGTAATTGGATAGTCTTTAATCGCTGCATAGCCGTCGATTAATACCTTATGATATTCTGCTGTATCCGCTACTGTTAATTGTCTAAATTCTTTTCATTGTCATTCCCTCATATTTATGTTTTTTTATTCACTAGTTTTGCATATTTATTACTTATGAACGTTATTATACACTTATACGTATTAAGTTGCAATATATTTACATAAATATTGCATGAAGTTTTAATGCCTAAGAAGAAAATAGAGGATGATATATTGTAATATAGATATTTTTATAGCATCAATACTGCTCTACCATAAAAAGTTATCCAATATACACGGAATGTATAGATATTAATATTTCAGAGGCAATATATTAATATCTATATAAATATAAAAAAACAGGATGTATCACTAGGATACATCCTGTTTTTGAGCTTTCACAAGCTCGAGGGGAAGTTATCAATATATTATTGATTAATACGGGAACCGTATACGTCGCGTTGAGTTTTAGGTTCGTTGTTAACGCGAACACGTTCTGTTTTATGACGATCGTTGTCAGCACCAGAAATACGATCAACACGGAAGTGGTTAAGACGGATATTTTGTAATTCAGGACCAAATTCGTTCATAGCACGTTTCATGTTGTCATCGATAGGAGCACCATTTTGAAGTGCACGGTACAACATAGTAGCGAATTCGTAACGAGTCATCTTAACATCGCCTTTGAATGTGCCATCAGGGTAGCCAACAAGGATACCATTGCCAGCCAATTGGCTAATGTATTGGTAAGCCCAGTGGTTACGAGGAACGTCTGGGAATTCAGCAGTTTTGCTAGGATCAATTGCATGTGGAGTCAAGATTTGTAACAAGTTGTTATATTTGTTTTCCATATCTTGAAGACGTGCATTCAATTCAGCAATTTCACGGCCCATAGCTACGCGAGAGCGGGACTCAGGGGAACGTTTACCAAGACGAATGGATACGCCAGCATTCAATTGAGATTCGCCAGTACCTACAGTACCACCAACGGAGAACATTGTGTCTTCGTTAGGACGGTAGAAAGCGCCCAATGCAGCGGAGTTAGCATTGTGGTAGTGACCATAACCAGCAGCGATTGTCCATTTGTCATCTGGGTTGAAGTCCAATGGATGTAAAGCAGCCAATGCAGCAGAACCTGCACCTACTTTATTAACGCGTTTTTCAACATTGCCAACTCGGTTGTTCAAGTTAGTAATATTATTGTTGATTTGACCTGGTGTGGAGTTGTTGATTTGAGTTTGTAAATCATTTGCTACGGAGTACAATTGGCTACCGTTTACAGCATCTGTGGAATCAGCGGAAATTTTACCAGCTGCTACGTTGTGGATTTGGCGTTCTTGACCAGCTTTACCAACGGATACAGAGCCTACAGGGCTAGTACCTGCGAAGCCACCATATGTATGGCCAGCTACAGTTGCGCTAGTTACATTTGTTGCAGAACGAGTAGTGGAGTCAGCACCTAATGCAATGGAGTTTGCAGTGGATGCATTAGCTTTGTTACCGATTGCAATGCTGTAATCAGCAGTTGCAGCTGCATCAGAACCGAATACGTTAGTACGTACGCCTGTTGCTTGAGCTCCAGCACCGAATGCTTGTGCATGATCGCCAGTAGCTGTTGCAGAGGAACCAATAGCATTAGCATGGTTGCCATTAGCTGTAGCATCAGCACCGATAGCATTAGCTTTGTAACCAGTGGATTTTGCTTGGTGACCAAGAGCTAAAGAACGTACATCGGAAGCTGTTGCTCGAGTACCGATTGCAATGCCCCAAGTTTTGTCAGCTTGAGCTTCATGACCGATAGCAACGGATTCGCTCATTTTTGCTTGTGCTGCATTACCTACTGCCAATGCAGAGCTACCTAATGCAGTATTTTTAGAACCAATAGCTACGGAGTTGCTATTCCAAGAACCGTTTAACAATGTAGCAGAATCAGGTTCATTATCGAAAGTACGATCGCGGTAGTTTTTAGTTGTACCATCTACAGTATTGTTATAACCATAAGCAATCGCATTTGTACCTTTAGCAATGTTAGCATCGCCGAAAGCTTGTGCATATGCACCTGTTACAGTATTGCCATCACCGAAAGCATTAGCTTGGTTACCATCGATTGTATTTTGGTTACCGTATGCACTGCTAGAACCATTAGCGCTTGTAATTGTATTACCTTGACCTACAGCGATGCTAGTAGCTGTACCATTAGCAACAGTACCATAAGCAACACTATTATGTGTAGTATCAGGAGATGCAGTAGCATTACCGGAAGCAAAGATAAAACCCTGTGCTGTTTGAATTTCTGCCGCATCTACTGGTGCAGTTGCAGATAGACCTACAGCTGCAGCAGCAGCCAATACAGCAAACGCTAATTTTTTGGAATGTTTGTTTTCTCTCATCTTACACCCTCACTAAATTAAAATTCTTAACCAAACACAATACAATTTTTCAACCTCTCTAAGTTCCGCCTCTCTCCTCGGGCTGATAAAATATACTTCTCACTTCTCACATAAGAAATATATTTGGTTCAATTTAAGAAAAATTTATATTGTTGATTACCCGGATAGGATATCAAAGTTTTACGATATAAACAAGCCTTTTTCCCATATAAAGTTCATTAATAACTCTTCATAATTCCAAAAAAATAGCATGATTACTGGTATTCTTTGTTGTATCAATATGCTCATCATTTTTTTAATGATGAGTAAGAAAAAAATCACACCTTTTTAAAGGATTCTACAGAATATATTTTGTATAACTTATAAATAATCGCTATTTTTAATAAGTTTTATGAATATTTCAATTAGCCCTACCAACCCTTATTCACATTAACTTCATGAACATTTTATGAATTTCTAATGAGAGAATAATTAATCATTTTTTTCTGGATTTTTATAATAATTTTATTTTTTTATTCTTAATAGTATCCTACATCTACGTAAATAAGTTAATAAGTATACACATATCACCCAAAAATATTCGCATAAGTTCACAAAATAAGGCTTAATCTATATATACAGCATCCATATGCTTTCCATAGCTATCATAAAACCAAAAAGCTCCTACGTTACTTGAACGTTAGGAGCTTTTTATATTAAGCCAACAAGGCTTTTACAAGTTCTTCTGCTTTTACCAAAATCATCTGCATCTGGGTTCCAGTT